>Ga0207016_1010_pt1 | contig 48956 bp, 52 predicted proteins | sample Alteio_BWMinCont_54_FD_153469 | JGI IMG/M metagenome (GOLD analysis project Ga0207016, IMG submission 153469) | Enriched cells from forest soil in Barre Woods Harvard Forest LTER site, Petersham, Massachusetts, United States -... | ecosystem: Environmental > Terrestrial > Soil > Temperate forest >...
TGTATTTTGCACTCACAATTTCTGATGCATAGGCAACTTTTGAATTGGGGGTGCATGCTGTCATAGGCGCGCTACTCAAAGGTGGAATTAAAAGCGGACTGGTAGATACCATACAAAAGCTCGCTTTCGCGACATTATTATTAAAAGTTAACTTTTGGGTAGGCGTACCTTGGTTAGCTATTTTCAATACATCAGACTGTGTATTGTAAGTAATCGGACCGTTGGGCGTGCTTGGAGATATGCCACTGCATGCACCCTTTGAACCTGTGCAATTAATTACTTTTCCGACATTTGTCATTGTGTATGGCACGGTGTTTGCAAATACGTTCCCGGCTGCAACCAAACAAAAACCACCAACCACAAGTAATATTTTTTTAGTTTTCATAGGCGTTCTCTCTTTAGTTTTAATATGGAATTTGATCATATCTTAGTCATGGCTTTCTGTCATTATGCACAGCCTCGCACCAGCTGGCGCTGGTCGCTTCTGAACTGATTCACTAGAGCGTGCTGTAGGCAATATTGTGCATTCAATCGTATCGTAGCCATGACTTCTTGTTACTTTTACACTCCGCAGTTTTTTGTAATTGTTTACCAACACTGTTATTGATCAAGAATCAGAAAAACAATGCACGTGACGCATTTGCTGATAATACAGCTTAGAAGCCGAGCGTTAGCGAATGCGAAAGGTGGGTCGAAGATAGATTGTTTTACAGACTTTCGCATTCGCTAACGCTCGGCTTCTAAACTATATAGCCAGCAGAAACGTTGCGTTCAGCGATTCTTTGATTTTTATAAACGCTTAAACCAGGATAATGAGTTCATATATTGGGTCAGCGATTAGAGGTGAGTATGGTGCAGATTTAATGCACCTCATCCCAGTTATCACCCACACCAATCGCCACTTCTAATGGCACATCCATTTTTAATGCGGTCTCCATACAGTTTTTTATGACATCACACATGTCTGAAATATGGTTTTTATCCACTTCAAAAATCAATTCATCGTGCACTTGCATGATCATCGTCATCGGCAATTTTTTTTGTGTGATTTGTTGATCCATGCAAATCATCGCAAGCTTAATAATATCTGCTGCTGTGCCCTGCAGTGGCGCGTTGATCGCTGCACGTTCTGCTGCCATTTTTCGCATATGATTGGATGCATTAATATCAGGAATAAACAATCTGCGACCCAATAATGTTTCGACATAGCCGTGTTTTTTTGCAAATGCGCGCGCGGTTTCCATATATTTATGCACATTGGGATAACGCGCAAAATACACATCCATGTATTTTTGCGCTTCATTACGATCAACGCCTAATTGTTTTGCCAAACCAAAAGCAGACATGCCATATAATAATCCGAAATTAATCGCTTTCGCGCTGCGACGCATATCGGAAGTAACATCATTTAAATCAACACCAAATACTTCAGCGGCGGTTGCGGTATGAATATCGAGTTTTTTTTCAAACGCCGATAATAATCCAGGATCTTTTGATAAATGCGCCATGATGCGTAATTCAATTTGCGAATAATCGGCTGAAACAATTTTACAATTTTTCGGCGCGATAAATGCTTGGCGAATTTTGCGACCATCTTCTGTGCGAATCGGAATATTTTGTAAATTGGGATTATTCGATGATAAACGCCCTGTCGATGTGACCGCTTGATTATACGATGTGTGCACACGGCCTGTTTTAGCATTCACTAAAGCAGGCAATGCATCGGCATACGTTGATTTTAATTTTGAGCATTGACGATATTCAACAATCACTTTGGGCAATTCGAAATCATGCGATAAATCTTGCATCACACCCTCATCCGTTGATGGCGCACCTGTCGGTGTTTTTTTCAGCACAGGCAATTTCATTTTATCGAATAAAATTTCTTGTAATTGTTTGGGTGAACTTAAATTAAATGTGTTGCCGACTAATTCATAGGCTTTATTTTCAAGGTTTTTAATACGTTTTTCTAAATCCACGCTTTGTTTTGCAAGCATATCAGAATCAATTAAAACACCATGATATTCCATGTTGGCCAAAATCGGCATAAGCGGCCATTCGATTTCTGTTAATACTTTTTCAAAACATTTTTCAGCATGAATTTTTTCCATTAAACAATGGTGTAATTGCAACGTCACATCAGCATCTTCTGCGGCATAATCGGTTGCAATAGGAATTGTCACATGATCGAACGTGATTTGTTTTGCGCCTTTTCCAGCAACGTCTTCAAATTTTATCGTGTTTTTTCCGAGGTATTTTAAGGCGAGCGTATCCATGTCGTGTCGGGAGCTCGTGCTATTTAATACGTAGGATTCCAATAAAGTATCTTGCATGGGTGACTCAATGGTCACACCATGATTTTTTAGTACTTTGTAATCGTATTTTAAATTCTGCCCAATAATGATTTTATTTTTATCGTGTAGCAACGGCGTTAATGCTTTTAATACTTTGTCACGATTTAATTGCACAGCATTTTCATCGTGATGCATAAACGGAATATAAACCGCTTTATTTGCCTTCACAGAAAAAGACATGCCCACCAATTCTGCGGACATGGCATCTAAACTCGTTGTCTCTGTATCTAATGCGAATTGCGATGCATTTTCAAGTCGCGTCAAAAATTCTTGGAATGATTTTTCATCTTGGATACAGTGATAGTGGGTGTTCGTAGAGACGCGATTCATCGCGTCTCCAGGGTGTGGAGACGCGATGAATCGCGTCTCACCATCCAACTCTTTCAACCATTTTGTAAATTCTAATGTAGAAAACAGTTCGCGCAATTTCTCGGTATTTTTTTCGCCTATCGTCAAATGCGACAACTCAACATTTAATTTAATATCACAATCAATCGTCACCAACTGTCGCGACAACGTTAAATCGTTTAAATGTTCGCGTAAATTTTCACCCACTTTACCTTTCACTTCTGTCGCATGTTTTACGATATTATCCAGCGTGCCGTAATTTTCCAACCATTGCACAGCAGTTTTAGGGCCGACTTTGGGAATACCCGGAATATTATCAGATGTGTCACCCATCAATGCGAGGTAATCGATGATTTGATTCGGCATCACACCAAATTTTTCTTTCACACCCGCAACATCCAATCGATAATCACGCATCGTGTTAATTAATGTAATATTTTCATTCACCAATTGCGCCATGTCTTTATCCATGGTCGAAATTAGTGTTTTTATACCATGTTTTTCAGCATAAACAGCGAGTGTGCCAATCACATCATCGGCTTCAACACCGTCTTGAATAATCAATGGCAATCCCATCGCGCGAATTAAATCTTGCAGCGGCGCAATTTGCACGCCCAATTCTTCTGGCATTTTTGTGCGATTGGCTTTGTATGCTGGAAATATTTGGTGACGCACTGTTTTGCCTTTGGGATCAAACACCACAGCAAAATAATCATGCGAATGATCATGCATTAATTTCTTGATCATGTTGATCACGCCATAAATAGCACCTGTCGGTTTGCCGCTAGATGTCGTTAATGGTGGCAATGCGTGATACGCCCGAAACAAATAAGAAGATCCATCAATCAGGACAAGATTTTTTTCATGGGGTTGGTTCATTAATAGATACTCTCTTTCAATTCAATTTACGACATGTTATAACGTTCAACCAGTAAAGTTGAAGGAATTTAATTTCAATGAAAAGATCTGTTTCCGCGCTCACCTTACTTTTTACCTCTGTGAGCGCTATTTTAGGCTCAGGCTGGTTATTTGCATCGTATTATGCCGCTGGCATTGCAGGACCTGCTTCTATTCTCTCGTGGTTAATTGCTGGTGTCTGTATTATTTTTGTCGCATTTGTATTTGCTGAATTGTCCACCATGCTACCTGTCATGGGAACAAGCACGCGTGTGCCACATATGACACACGGCACATTAATCGGCTTTATGTACGCATGGATTATTTGGCTGTGTTGCGCATCGATTCCACCCGCAGAAGTACAGGCCATTATCCAATATGTCAGTTTTTATTATCCTTTTTTAACAAAAGTACATGGTGGTGGACTGACCCCGGATGGTTACGCGTGTGCAGCGGTTTTAATGCTGATTATTGCATCGCTGAATGCGTTTTCATTACGCTGGTTATTGCGTTGCAATACCGCGCTCACATTTATGAAAATTGTTATTCCGCTCATCATGATCATCACTGTATTGATTTATTTTTTTCATCCGCATCAAATTATTCATCCCGATCATTCCTCGTTTTTACCGCTCGGCATCAAAGGCGTATTAACAGCTATTTCTGCCGGTGGTATGGTGTATGCATTTAATGGATTTACACAGGCGTCCGAATGGGGCGGCGCTGTGAAAAAACCTGGCATCAGTTTACCGTTTGCCATCATCGGCTCCATTGCATTAACTTTAATTATTTATTTGGGTTTGGAAGTTGCATTTCTGGCTTCTATGCAGCCTGATAATTTATTACATGGATGGGATCATTTAACATTGACACATGAAAACAGCCCACTGGCTGCCATTGTTTATCAAGATGGGTTTACTTGGTTGTTGCCCATATTATTTGTCGGCGCCATCATTGGTCCTTTCGCTGCTGGATTAATTTATAGTAGCGGCGCTGCACAATCTCTTCGAAGCAAAAGCATCAACGGGTATTTACCGAAATTTTTACAAGTACTAACACCGGGACACTCACCTATTTTGGCAATTTTGGTCAATTTTATATTTGGCATGTTGCTGTTTGCACCATTACCCGGCTGGAATAAAATGATGGGGTTTCTCACCTCATTAATGACATTCACTTACACCATCGGTCCGATTTGCTTACTCGCATTGCGTGATCAGGCACCTAATCAAAATCGTCCTTTTCGTTTACCTTTTGCAACCATTTGGGCAACGCTCGCATTTTATCTTTGCACGGTATTTAGCTACTTCAATGGATGGGAAATTATTTCTAAATTAAGCATTGGTTTTATCGCGGGTTTTATTATTTTAATTGCGTATCGCGTTTTTTCAAAAAATCCTAATAAACCTGCGCTCAGTTGGTTATCCTCCATTTGGATTTGGCCCTATATCGGCGGTTTAACGCTGATATCGTATTTGGGAAGCTTCGGTGGCGGTAAAAATATTTTGCCTTTCGGGTGGGATTTGGTGGTACTCGCATTTTTCTCTATTTTTATAGTATATTTAGCAAGACGCTTTAAATTGCCTGCTGAACAGACGCAACGGTATATTGAAGAGCTGAAGCTAGAGAAGATCTAACTACGAAGCTCGCTCTCGAGCCGAGCGACAGCAATGAGAAAACCTGGACGAAGATAGACTTAAAATCCAGCGAAGAAATACAGGGAGCCTATTCAAATGAACATCATGGATGACGATCGCCGCAGCATCACAATGTCCGAAATCATGACGCCCGAAAAAGCCAACTTTGCCGGCAATATTCACGGCGGACATTTATTACAATTATTAGATAAAGTTGCTTATGTCTGCGCTGCGCGTTATTCCGGCCACTATGTTGTTACGCTATCAGTTGATCAAGTTTTATTTAAAAAGCCTATTCATCTCGGCGAATTAATTACGTGCTATGCCAATGTGAATTATGTTGGGCGCACGTCAATGGAAGTTGGCATTAAAGTCGTTGCAGAAAATTTAGAAACAGGCGAAACAAAACACACCAATTCTTGTTATTTTACAATGGTATCACTCGACAAAAATAACAAGCCCACTGTCGTAAAACCACTTGTTTTAAGAGATGATATAGATCGTAGGCGTAATGAAGAAGCGATTATGCGAAAAGAAGTGGCGTTGATGGTATCGCAAGAGCATGGTCGTCGCAAATTGGCACTGAAGGAACAGTTTAAGAAATAATATTACTCAGCGGTAAACTTTGGATTACCGCGAAGCAGTTACTCTTCTGTATGTTCATCATTATCTTTGATTGGGTATACCGCACGATTGCTATTCACGCGGTCACGCAAATCTTTTCCAGGTTTAAAATGTGGCGTATATTTTGCTGCAGTAAAAACACGCGCGCCTGTTTTTGGATTGTGCGCTTTTCGAGAAGGGCGATAATGCAAACTAAAACTACCGAATCCACGAATCTCAATGCGATGGCCATCACCTAAACTATCGCTCATGCAATCGACGATGTAATTCACACCAAGTTCAATATCTTTAATTGAAAGATGATTTTGGGTTAGAGCAATTTGCATGATCAATTCTGATTTAACCATCTGCGTCTCCCGTGTCTGTCCATATTTTTGTCAACTCGATTATTTTAATTATACCAGAATTGTAAACGCGCGATAGTCTATTTTTTCTTAAAGTTCAACTAATTACCAACCGCTGATTATTTTTTATACTAATTCACACACTGAGTTATGCACAGTATATTATATTTTTGCGGATATCTGTTGATATCCTGTGGATAAGTAAATCAGCTGCTGGCGGTGATATTCCATTCGTGCTTGATATACAATGCTTGCCAAGAACTGTAGGGAATCCTTGATGCAAGCATACCAATTACCACTCTGTCTCAAACTTCACGACACCGCTATTTTCGATAATTTTTTTGTGGGTGAGAATACGCAATTAATTAATACATTAAAATTATTTCTTTCCAAGCAAACAGAACAATTTATTTATTGTTATGGTGAATCAGGCTCGGGTCGAACACATTTATTGCAAGCGTGTTGTCATGAGATGGATAAAGATATTTTTTACTTACCTTTGGAAAATTACACGGAATTATCACCGGAAATTTTTGAAGCGTTAGAAGATCAGCGTACTGTTTGTATTGATAACATCGATTGCATTATGGGAAATGCTGCATGGGAAGAAGCGCTTTTTCATTTTTATAATCGTGCGCGTGATAATAAAGTGGCTTTGCTTGTTAGCGCAACATGTGCACCGCAACAATTAAATTGTGCATTGTCAGATTTAAAATCGCGTTTATCATGGGGATTAGCGCTTGAAATAAAAAGTTTGAAAGACGAAGAAAAAATACAAGCGTTGCAAATGCGTGCTGCGGCGCGAGGATTTCATTTATCGGATGAGGTGGGGCATTATTTAATTCATCATTATTCGCGCAATATGCGGGATTTATTTTTTGTGTTGGAAAAATTGGATGGTGCATCGTTGGTGGCGAAACGTCGATTGACAATTCCGTTTGTAAAAGCAACTTTAGAGAAATAGCGAAGTTTGGCTATGACGCAATTCCCTTCGCGCTTGCTAACGCAAGTGCTTCTAAACTATGTCACTAGCAAGTGCCGCTGCAAGATCATGCCAATAATGTGAGTATGTCTTTAGTACGTTTTCGCAGACAGTTTGCGCTAGTGACATAGTTTAGAAGCACTTGCGTTAGCAAGCGCGAAGGGTAAGTCAATAAATAACATTAATCTTCGAATACATCCCCACCCATCTTCAACATCTTCTTAAAATTCTCACCCAAATTTGTTTTTTGCTTGTGAAAATAAGCAGTGATATAGCTATTGGAAATATATTCCAATCCCTTTGTTTTTAAAATCGGAACAATTTTTTTGATGCGTTCATGATCTGCTTTATTATCAGCAGAACACGCTTCAAATAAAACGGCACATAAAATTTCTGCGATGGTTGCACGGCGTCGCTCATCCGCTTGCGAGAAATTTTGAATAAAATAATCGAGCGATCGCTCACGATCCCACGCCTGCCAATCATGATATAACTGCATCGCTTCATTTTTATCTTTCACCAATCGCTCACCCGATTTTCCAGCATTATTCATACATAGCATATAAAATAATGTGGGAATGCACGCTTCAATATTTGCCCACGAACAATTTCCTGACACTTGCGCATGTAATGGCATCGAACCAATTTCTTGCAAACCTAAATTAATCGGCAACATTTTTCGAAAAACCGTCATCATTTGTCGCACAAAAATTAATTCAGACACATAGTCTGCGGTTAATTTCCAGGGTTTATTCATATAATAAATTTTTACTTTGTCTTCATTGGGGTCTTGATCTTCATAAGTTGCGCGATCACAAATCGCTAACAAATTACCTGCGCGAATTAAAGTCATTGCATGACCTTCTTGCGCAACGGGAATAATGAGTGGATCTTCCTCGATAATGGGTGTGATTCTATCCCGATGTTTTTTATAATCGATATTATAGTGCTGAAGACGAATCAACAGTGAAGCGCGTGATAATGCGCCCATAATAGTGCGACACTTCACAAATTCGCGTTCCCATTGACGCGCTGCAAAATTATAACGAAAATCAACGAGTGATTTTCGCAACGCTTCCAATGTAAATTCCAAGATAAATCCTTCTAGCGAAATTTCGACAAATTCCGCTGAAGCATTTAAAATATCAACGTAGCCTTTTAATTCAAATCGATGTCCTAACATTTTTGCATTAATAAAATCTTGTGCAAAAATTAATTTGGCACCATAACGTATTAATAAATTTTTTAATTCGTTTTGTTCACGCAATAATGGCTTCACTAAAACAGGCATGCCAGCAATAGAATATGCATTGGCATTTGCGCCTTTTTTTAATAATAATTCACACAACTCAAGATTGTGATTATCAACCGCCCAATGCAATGCGGTGTTTCCCAATAAATCAGGGAAATTAATATCCAAGTTGCATTCCAAAACTACTTTTGCTTTTTCAAGATCATCCATGATGCATGTTTCAATTAATGGCGTGTAACCATATTCATCGATAAAATTTAAATCGTCGTTGACGCGCGCTGCATTTGTTACTTCAGAAAGCGTGCCTTTGATAATTGCATCTGCAAGTGTTTTCATACAATTAATGCCCTGGTTTTGGGGTCATGCTAGGAGTAGCCCGCGCAACATTCACATTCCGCGCTTCTGCTGAAGGTGCAGGTCTATTTTCAGGTGCACTTTGCGCGCGATTTTCTGCATCAGGATTATTCGCTGTTTGTTGTGATAATCGTTTATCATCGCCCATCGGCTGCTGTGCAAATTTTTCATGCGGCTTTATCGATGAACTCATGATTGCGTTATCGTTTATCGCATTTTCAATTTGAGATCTGGGTGTATCTAAATCATGTCGCGTATCATGTCGTTTAATAATCTCACCGCGTTGCTCCCTTATCGGCGCTTCGCTTACCGTAATTTCAATGATGGCGGTGCCACTGCCATCCGCATTCGTAGCGGTAATCGTGTAAACGGTACGCGCTGATGCGTGAATAGGCGTACCACTTAAAACAACTGTTTTATTCTCAATCGATAAAATAAGTCCGAGCGGCAAAACAGGATGTACCGTACATTCCAATACCTCACCACCACTATTTTTAAATTTAATGGGCGAAATCTGGAAGCTTTTGATCGCTAGCAGCATTTTTGCATCGGCAATTTTCGGTATCATACACTCACACTCACTCTCACTCTTTGATATTATAGCACCATGAAAATCTTTCGATATGTTACATTGCCAGATTACCTGTTTATGGGGCTCGTATTATTGAGCATCACGGCAGGCGCGGGTTTAATTTATTTAAATCATATTGATTTTCATTATCATATTGTTATGTTGTTTGCGGCAGATGTTACAACATTGTCGTGGTTGCAATTATTGCTTTCGTTCTTCATGAGCTTCGTGTTTTTATTTTACGGATATAGCATCCGGCGTGAATCACCGCGCTCATCCACTTTTCTTTGTGGATTAGGACTTTTTTATTGGTGTTTGCTCGCCAATATGATTTTAGTGAACAGTGTGCAATCAACACCCTTTTCACCCATTGATATGTGGTTGTTAAAAGCAGATCGCATGATGGGATTTAATACGTCAATCATGATGGCTTGGACGCATAATCATCCCCATATTCACAAATTATTTAATATTGCCTATGCGGGATTGGTGTTTGAATTACTCGGCATACCGATTTTATTAACGATTTTTAATGGACGACGATCGTTAGAAATTTTTTATATCGCACAACTGAGTTCGATGATTGTTGGTAGTCTTATTTATTACTTCTGGCCAACGGTGGCGCCGTCCGGCATTGTTCACAGTCCTTACTTTCTGCATATGCAAGATGATACGTCACAACGATTTTATCAAATACATCATTATTTAAAACCCACATCTCAAGATGGTGGTTTGATTGCATTTCCCTCGTTTCATGTGATTTGGGCGATATTATTAACGAATGCGTGTCGCGCTAAAAAAATATTTTTCTATCCGATGGTTTGTTTTAATATCGTCGTGATTTTGTCGACTGTGTTTTTGGGTTGGCATTATGTGACGGATGTGATTGGGGGATTTGTGGTGGCGATTGGGGCGATTTGGTTTGCAGAGTGGGTGTATGAGGATGGGAGTAATGATCGCTCCGCTCGGGTCTGATCGCTACGCCCACTACTTAATAATCTTTAACTGCGGTTTTCCTTTTTCATGTACAGGTGGTGGTGGCGTATTTTCTGGAGGGGTATCATCATCTGATTCTTCGTGCTCAAATACCATGCCACGGCCATTTTCCACTGCATAAATAGCTGTGATAGCCATCATCGGTAAACGAATATGATGCGTAACACCGGAAAAACGTGCATCAAAAGTTACCCAATCATTTTTCATTGAAAAATTAATAATGGCATCGGGCGCGACATTTAATACAATTTTTCCTTCTTTATTGATGTGCTGCTCTGGAACTCTGACGCCAGGCAAAAGAGCATCGACCATCAGGTGAGGCGTCAATCTATTGTCAACAATCCATTCGTGAAGAGCGCGGAGAAAATAAGGACGACTGGAATTCATAGGTTACTCATGCATTTCACGTTCAACTTCAGTCAAGCTCGCTTGAAAAGCGTCACGACCAAATACCAATTGCTGATACTTTAAAATTGATTTTGCCGAAGGTGGCAATGTAATTTCTAAGGTGGGTAAACGCCATAATAACGGCGCAATACGACAATCAACCAATGTAAATTCTTCACTTAAAAAATAAGGTGATTCTGCAAAAACAGGCGCCAAGGTCACCAACATATCCCGCAATGATTTCCGTGCAGATTCTTTTTCAGCTGCAGTGGCTTGACCGCTTTCAATAATTCTTGCAAGGCTATACCAATCTGTTTCAATGCGTTGCAGCATTAAGCGACTTTTAGCGCGTGCAATGGGATAAACAGGTAACAAAGGTGGGTGCGGGAAACGCTCGTCCAAATATTCCATGATGACATCAACGTCATACAACACCAAGTCACGATCAACCAGTGTTGGAAAATTACCGTAAGGATTTAAAGACAAAAGATCTTCGTCAGGTTGGTTCACATCAACGCTTAAAACATCGACTGTGACACCTTTTTCAGCAAGCACAATGCGGGCTTGATGGCTGTCGAGATCAGTAGGTCCGGAGTACAAGGTCATTACAGAACGTTTGATCGTTGTCATGAGCAATCCTTTTTGAAGTATGAATCAGCGTCTCTACGATATTTAGTAGAGACGTCGATTTATCGCGTCTCAAATATCTGATTAACTTCAGTGTAAAATGTTTAATCACATCCCGGATGATGTTAACACACGTCGAGGTGTGTTTTATTATCTGAGACGCGATGAATCGACGTAAATATGAGACGCGATAAATCGGCGTCTCTACAATTACCGTTTCGAGTATTGTTCGCTCTTTCGTGCTTTTTTGTGACCGACTTTTTTACGTTCTACTACACGAGAATCGCGTGTCACATAACCTGCTGCTCGTAAAATACGATGCCAAGTTGCCTTAGCCGCTTCGCTACCTTCTTCTAATGTTAAAACATCAGGATTGGTTGCGCGTTCGTAATTAATGAGTGCGCGTGTAACGCCGTGACGAATCGCACCCGCTTGTCCACTAGCGCCACCACCACTGACTGTTACAAAAATATCAAATTGACTTTCCGCCTTAACAGCGATCAAAGGCTGACGAATTACCATGCGCGCCGTTTCACGACCAAAATATTTTTCCAGAGATAACTGATTAACAAGGATATTGCCTTTTCCAGGACGTAAAAATACGCGTGCTTTCGATGTCTTGCGACGACCGGTACCATAAAATTGTTTTGATGCTTTAGCAGTGGCCATTTGTGTGTCTCTTTTTATATTCTGAGACGCGATGAATCGCGTCTCTACAATTTATCGATTTTTTCAGGATTTTGTCCGGCGTGTGGATGTTCGCTGCCAGCGTAAATCTTGAGTTTTCTATACATATCACGACCCAATGGACCTTTCGGTAACATGCCTTGAACCGCGAGTTCTAAAACGCGTTCAGGTTGGCGTGCATGTAATTTTTCAAATGTTTCGGATTTTAAACCGCCTGGATAATTGGTGTGGCGATGATACATTTTTTCGCCGGCTTTTTTACCTGTCACTTTTAACTTATCGACATTCACGACAATATAGCAATCACCTGCATCTGCATGTACTGTATATTCTGGTTTGTTCTTACCACGCAAACAAGCTGCCAAACGACTTGCCAAACGACCCAATGTTTTACCGGTAGCATCAACGACAAACCATTTCCGCTCAATCGTCTCAGCTGAAGCCATATACGTTTTCATAACACACTATTCCTCGATCTTTAAGGTCGAGAATCTTACAGGAGCGTTTTGGAATAAACAAGGGGTTTGTGGGGCTGCGTGGGAAATGAAATAAGGATGCGAATTATTATTAACCCGATTCCGCAGTTTTTTGTAATTGCTTACCTGTATTGATTAAGAATCAGAAAAAACTGCACATGACGCATTTACTGATAATACAGTTGAGAAGCCGCGCGTTCTGAAGTATCCCCATAAATTTTGAATTGTCGTGAACTTCGTAGAGACGTCGATTTATCGCGTCTCAAATCTCAGAATTACCTCGCCCTATAGTCAGTAACACTTACTCTAATGTCACTGCATTTATAAACACCAGAGATAATCATGTATCTGAGACGCGATAAATCGACGTCTCTACGAAAGACTGAATCGCGTCTTTACAACAATGATATTAATTCAAGTGGTTATAAAAAAATTTATGGGGATACTTCAGGCCGCGCGTTAACGAATGCGAAAGCCTGCAAAACAATCCATCTTCGACCAACCTTATAGCAACAGAAACGTTGCGTTCAGCGATTCTTTGATTTTTATGTGCAGCAAGCACCATGCGATCATCAAACAATAGTTACGATAAAAATAGCATTTTACACTCATGCACACTCAAAATTACCCTATTTTTAAGTGATTTTTGGACTTTTTTGCAAAAAAACTTAAAAAATACGTAAAAATACGGTGTTTTTATTCGCATTTGAAAAAAATTGTGCTATGTTGATAACCAGAACGTTGATGCAGAAATTCGTTCTATTCACTAAACAAAAAGAGGAAATTCACATGGCTAAAGCTAAAACGACTAGAAAAGCTGGAATGAAAACAGCTGGTCGCGCAACAAAAAAATTAACTGCGAAGGCAAAACCAGCGATGGCTCGCAAAGCTGCAGTTCGTAAAAACGCTTCATTGAAAGTGACAAAACCACTGAAAAAAGCGCAATTATATTCACATTTGTCAGACTGCATTGAAGTTTCTCGTAAAGAAATTTCCAATCTTTTTGAAGCATTATCAGAAGTGATGGAAAGCCATTTGAAAAAAGGTGGGCCTGGTGAATTCACAGTGCCTGGCTTAATGAAATGCAAAGTCATCCGCAAACCAGCGACAAAAGCACGTAAAGGCACAAATCCTTTTACGGGCGAACCAACAATTTTTAAAGCAAAACCAGCACGCAATGTTATTAAAGTGCGTCCGTTAAAAGCTTTGAAAGAAATGGTGAACTAAAAACGTTTGTCATTGTGAAACATAAAGCCCCTTTATTGGGGCTTTTTTTTGGTTTTTTTTAATAATATCTTAAGGAAAAGGTGCTATAGTTTTCCTAAGTTATTGTTGATTGCGGAAGGTTAAAATCATGGGTAGAACTACGGGTCAAACTGCTGAGAGCATAGTTAATTTGGGTAGCTCCAATCCAGCACGTATTTTTCTGTTGGATAAATTAAACGGAGCCGATGACAACACTACAGCGACTAATATTGTCACAAGCTCATCAACGAACATCACTGAATTTAATCGCAATCCAGGCGCACTGGCATCAGCTGCCGCTGATCTCGATGAAAGTCATAAAACAGTAGTGACTCGACACAAGGAATTATCGAATGAATTAACCCAATTACACACAGCATTAACCGCTATAATCACCGACTACAATTCACGTTTTGGTACTCCCGCCGCAGATCCTACACAACAAAAAATACAAGAAGCAGAAAAGAAAAAATTAGAACCCGTGAAAACTGAAGCTCAAAAAAAATTAGATGGAACAGATGCGCTTTTACGGAATTTACGTGATAAAGCTCCATTACCTGGCAACCCAAGAAATGATGAAGCATCAGATACGGCATGTGTTGAAGCCGAAAAAGCACTCGCCAATAACCAAAATGCACCGCTTCACAATATCATGAATGAGTTATCTTCTAATGGCCAAAATAAAATAGACACTACTGAGCTAGAGCTAGATAATGTTATTGACGCGTACAAAAATGACAAGCTCGTTCATGCAACACTCACTGAATTAAAAACATCCATCGAAGCCTTCAATTCAGCTGTAGAAAAATTAAAACTCATTACTGATAAAATGGTTACACCGAAAGCAGCAGAATTTTACAGAGAGGGATATGAAAAGGCGCACAGAGCAGCCTCCACACGATTTGCAGAAGTTTCGGCAAAATTAAATAATGAGATTGAAGCGCAATCAATTACCAGAGCGTTTACAGATAGCGAACATGCAGGTGAGCTGAAACAATTAGCAGACCAATTCAACGCGCTACAGTTAGCATTACTTCTTAAAGGGCAAAAAATCCCCACATTGGGCGGTGATTCCGGTCTCATGAAAGTAGCAAAATTGTTGCCGCAATCACTCACAGACAAGGTAAAAGCGTATGAAGAAGGGAAAAAACCCAACCTCAACCAACAATTTTCTGGCAAGCGTCTCGTCTTGGTTGACGTAGAGAAAAAAAAATACGAAGAACAAGATATCATGCTGAAGGATAAAACCACCGGGAAAAATGTGCCATTTGATCTCAGTCTAAAAGAAATGGAACGCGCCATTATTCAATTCAATGCGCAAGAAAGAGCGAAGTGGGAAGAACTGCACGGAAATAAACCCTGCCCTCATCGAGACGTTACTATGACAAAAGACTGGATTGGTGGCGGTTATACGATTCATGCTGGCTTGGGTAAAGATGATTTCGGAAAAGATTCTGAGAGATTGGATAAAGTGCTTAAAACAATGCAAGAGATTCGGGATTTGCGACCTGCACCACCTGCTGCTGGTGTGACAGAGGCAGCTATACCTAATGGCTCGCCTACTGACGTTAATGGCGTTCAGGAAGCACCGCCATCAACAACTGCTGCACCTAACGTCGCTGCCCCTTAAGCGCTGCATGCATTTCATCTAATGTTTGAGACACAATGCGACGGCGCGTTTTTTCCGCTGCTATATCGGGCGTATAACCATCTAATTTCACACCAATACGACACGCTTCCACCCACGCCGCGCGTTGCATATCCGGATGCCCATCGACAATTTGCACACCCTTCCAGCCAAATTCTTTCGCCAGTTGAATGATCTGCGTCGCTGAATCAAATGCTTGTTTGATAATCGTGCCATGAAATGGATTTACCACACCGCTGCCACCTTCATCATCATCATCGTCATCACCTGATCGTATGCGAAAATAGCCGCCACCGAATAAATATTTTCCAGGCGATGTTGCCATCGCATCGCCATAATTAATAATCGTCCAACCCGATTGTGCGGTGATTAGCTCTGGTTTTTCCAATGGTTTTTGATTACCGCCACTGTCGATCACTTGCAGAAATTGCCAGTGTTTTGCTAAATATAAAATATCGCTGTTTTTGACGTCAGAAATATCAGCGTCGCCTAATCCTAAGCGACGGAGGGTTTTGTTCCATTCGGCTTGTTTTGCAGCGATTTGTTCTTCGGATAAGATTTCTTCATCTGGCATGATAATCTCACTTTAAATCCCACTTACCCCAGCATACAATCCAAACGTCACCGTAATCAATAAAATTATCCCAACAAACCATCCATAAAATCCGCGCAATTTATATTTTTCTGGCAACATTTTTTTAGACAGCAAAAATAAAAATCCGAGCACGATGGGCAATAACAATGCATTCATCACCTCAACCGCAACACTTAATTTCACAAGATTAATACCGCTGACAACAATCATTGCTGCGATCATCAAAATAAAAATATAGGTTGCATAAAACCAAGGCGCTTCTTTCGGACGATGCTCAAGTGAATGTTTAAAACCCGTGATTTCACCGAGCGCCCATGCGGCAGTCAGCGACACCACAATCGCTGCAATTAATGCTGCACCCGTCATACCAATAGCAAATAGAATTTTACCAGCAACACTGCCTAAAAAAGGAATTAATGCCTCAGAAATTTGATGCACCGTATTCAGGGCCGCACCCGGGTTTTTTTTACCGAGCGTTGCTGCGGTGCTAATTAACACCGCTGCCATAATTAATTGCGTAATCACAGCACCAATCGCCGTATCAATGCGCGCGGCTTTTAAATGCGAGATTTTCAGCTTTTTATCAACAACGGCGGATTGCTGATAAAACACCATCCACGGCATAATCACAGCACCGACAGTTGCTGCTGTCAAAAATAAAAAGTTTTTATCGCGCAGTGGTGGATTACGAATGCCTTCTAGCATGTCGTGTAACGATGGATGCGCCATCCATGCCACTATGAAAAAAACCATTTCAAATAAACCGAATAATAAAGCGATTCGCTCAACGCTACGATACGATCCCGTTAATACAACAGTACTTAAAAACGCCACGACTAAAATCATGACCGCAATGGTTGGCACACCAAATAAATTACCAACGCCAGCCAATCCACTCAATTCACTGAGCATTGCGCCAATACAACTGATGATCAGTGTGCCAACAGAAACCCACGCCCAACATTTCCCCCATTTATTTTTAATGAGCTCAGCGTGACCTTTGCCAGTCACAATGCCCAAACGCACAGATAATTCTTGCACGATAAATAAAATCGGCATCAAAATAAATTGCAGTAATAATAATTTATAGCCCCATTGCGCACCGCTTTGCGCGGCAGTGATAATGCTGCCCGCATCGGTATCTGCAAACATCACGACCAAACCAGGGCCGAAAACAAGTAGCATTAAAGAAAACAATGAAGATTTTTTTGTCATTCGAAACTCACACTCACACTCACACGCACACTAATGTATCATACGTGCAGCCAAATCAAATGGAAAAAATATGTCACACACTGTAATAAAGCGCTTTGTTGTATTCGGAAATCCCATTTCGCACAGTTTATCTCCACAATTACATGCATTGTTTGCAAAACAATTTGGCATGACGATTGATTATCAAAAACAACTTGTGGCGCTGGATCAATTTAAAAATGCGGTAGATGCGTTTCGCGCAACCCAGGGCGCAGGTGCCAACATTACAATGCCATTTAAAATAAATGCATTTGAATATGCAGATCAATTAACGTCGCGCGCGCAATTAGCGGGTGCTGTGAATACATTTATTTTTAAAAATGATGTTTGTATTGGCGATAATACAGATGGTGTTGGATTGATTCGTGATTTAAAAAATAATCATTTTAATCTGCATGATAAAAAAATTCTGATCATCGGTGCTGGCGGTGCAACGCGAAACATTTTGAGTAATATTATTCAAGAAAAGCCGCGCAACATTTTTGTCATGAATCGTACGATAGAAAAAGCGAAAAAATTAATTCACGATTTTGAGAAATATTTTCCCTTACAGCTTTTTTCTGATGAGAAACATATTGATTTAATTATTAATGCAACGGCGATAGATTTTTTATCCTTCCATTTTAATCCTGATTTATCGAGTACTTTTTGTTACGATTTGAATTATGGTGAACGGCACAATACTTTTTTAAAGTGGGCACAAAAAAATAAGGCGGAAAAAATCAGTGATGGGCTTGCTATGTTGATTGAACAGGGAGCGGAGAGTTTTTTTCAGTGGACGGGAAAAATGCCGCGCCACGAATGCGCACCTTACCGGGATGCGCTACTGTAGCGCTTTGACTCTTGCGTTGTGCTTGTTGCGAAGATCTACAGTAGCACACCCGGCAGGGTGTGCGTTTTGCAGGGAACTCAACACGCGCCTTTTGATCCATCCGGCAATATAGCATTACAGAGAGATGATGCCGTCGAAAGATTAATCCCTTGCGATCCATATAAATTCGCATACGAAAAATCAGCGCCCATGACATCGGCACCTGCAAAATTGGTATAACTTAAATCAGCGTGTGAAAAATTTGCGTTGATTAAAATCGCATTGACAAAAGCACCTTGTGAATAATCATGACCTGCAAAATCAGTATGTATCGCCGTCACCCTATTAAAATCCGTTAACGTATTATTGCTGATAGCAAAAGTTGCACCTGAAATATTCGCGCCTTCTAAATCAAATGGCGGTTGCACATAACCGTAAACTGTTATGTGCGTATCCGTTAAATCACAAGTCGGATTGTAACATTGCCCTGTTTTTCGAAAATGTTCTAATGAAGAAGGACTGTATGACGCAGCCAATAATGTTGTTGAAAAAAGACAAGCGCCGAATAATATAATTTTTTTCATGGGATATCCTCAATGATTTTTGTAAAAAATACATCGGAAAGATAACGCATTAAAAATAAAAATTATATCCGTGTTTTTTAGAATGCCATTACGGATTTTCGAGACTGAGCATACCGGTATTATAATCATACGCAAATAATTCAGCGTAACGTCCCCAGTCAATCATGACAGTCAGAACCGTTTCCGCCGCTTCTTTACTGAGCGTTTTTTCTAATTCTCTTATAAATACGGTTTCTAATGCTTCATGATCGAGCTCTTGATCCAAATAGTCACGAATATATTTTGCAATGGGTACTTGATGCATTAAATGTTCCGCAAATATTTTTTTGCGATCTAAAATATCAGCATGCGCAAATAATTTCCCGGCAACGGTTAATTCAATTTCACCTTCAGAAACATGCGCAAAATGTAAAATTTCAAGTGCTTCTGTTACGGGGAATAAATCATCGATTTCAAAATGTAATTCTTCCGCCAATTCTTGAAGACCCACTTTTTTATTAGCGTATTCCGGCGCTGCCAACGTTTCGATAAACCCTGTTAGCTCCGAAACACCCACATTGGGCAATCGATAGTTGACTTCGATGATTTCATGCTTATGCAGTTTTTCAGGGATTTGTTCACCGACAGGCGTTGTCATGACCGTATAAATTTCATCAACGATATCGCGGAATTCTGGATCTTGCACGTTGCGCGGATGTTTTATATTTACTGTTAATTCTTTGCGAATAAAACCAGGATTATTAGCAAAAATAAAAATGCGATCCGCCATCAATGCCGCTTCTTCGATATTATGCGTCACCAGAACGATCGATTTAATGTTTGTTTTATGGGATTGCCAAATATCAATTAAGTCATTTCGTAAATTTTCTGCTGTTAATACATCCAGCGCGGAGAATGGCTCATCCATCAACAATACTTCGGGATCCACAACCAGTGCACGCGCAAATCCTACACGTTGTGACATACCACCCGACAATTCTTTGGGATACGCCGATTCAAAACCATCGAGGCCTACAATATCGATCGCTTTTAATGCGCGCTCACGTCGTTCTTTTTTTGAAACGCCTTGTGCTTCTAGCCCCAACTCCACATTTTCCAAAACCGTGAGCCACGGCAATAATGCAAAATGCTGGAATACCATGGTCAAACCCGTCACTGGTTCGAAAACCGGTTGATCGCGGAAAAAGACGTCACCGGATGTGGCATGCACCAAACCCGCTAAAATGCGCAATAAAGTGGATTTTCCAGAACCTGATTTTCCAAGAATCGCAATAATTTCGTTATCAGCGACTTCAAAATCAACATGGTCCAGCACCAATAATTCAGGCGCGCCTTTTTTCTTAAATGATTTTTTGACATTACGTACAGACATGATGGGAGAATGATTGCGTGACATGATGAACTCCCGATTAACTAAGTTATTACTGATGCTAAACGAAACAAGAAAAAAGGCAAGTCAATACCCATGTTGCCTGATGTTATTTTGGATTATTCTTTTGGAATTATTCCCATGGAATAATTGCACACGTCAATAAAAATTACCCAATCTGAAATTTCCCGTCCCATAATGCTATCAAAAATTCCTGCCATGGCACCGCTTCAATTTTCACACCATTGATCGCACCCAGTAACCGGCGACGCGGTGCCATACAAACAACAATCGCCATTTTAGGTTTATGATCACGACAGTAAGCGCGCAAACCTTTTAAATCACCCAAGCCTGGGTTTTTATTTAATTTCACTTCGATTGCACAACTTCCATCATTTAAAATAAAATCCACTTCAAATCCGGTCGTGCTTCGCCAATAGCAAATAGGATCATCAATTTCATGTAATCCTAAAAATGCCGTTAATTCCATTAAAATAAAATGTTCGAATGCGTCTCCAGCGGCAACACCTTCCAGCGCTTCTATTTTTGTTTTATTTAAATAATTCGCAACGCCAACATCAAACCAATAAAACTTAGGCGTAGCAGAAATTAAATTGCGTTTTGCATTCTTGGCGTAGGGGTAAATTAAATAACCTACGAGTGTATCTTGCAATATTTGAAAATATTCTTTTACCGTTTTTGCATCAATCGCGCAATCACGCGCAATGTTAGTATAATTTAATAATTGCCCATTACAGAAACCAGCCGTTTCAATAAATCGCGCAAAAGCGGGCAAATTACGCACTAAACCTTCCGCTTGAATTTCCTCTATTAAATAATCTGCGATATAAACGCGCAACATTCTGGAAGGTTGTTCGCTTAAATAGTGTGATGGTAATAATCCATGATTGAATGCACGAATCAAATCAAAATCAGGAATTTCTTTATAAACTAATGGGTAAAAATGAAAACGCCATGCGCGACCACCCAACAAATTGGCAGCGCCACGTTTTAATTTGCGTGCACTCGATCCACATAAAATAAAACTTATTCTATGATTTTCGATAAGCCAATGCACTTCATCGAGCAATGCAGGCACTTTTTGAATTTCATCGATAACGACAGGGTATCTTAATTGTTCTTTAGACGCTGCCAATAATTCTTCACGCAATAAATGTGGCGCTGCCATTAAGCGCCTCAGCTCATCTGTTTTTAATAAATCATACCAAATTGATTGATGAAATTTTGCGTGCAGAAAAGTAGATTTCCCTGTTTTTCGAGCACCCCACAAAAAAGCGGATTGATGTGCAGGTATTTTTAAATGCGCAACTCGATGAAAACTCATTTTTATTTCCCACAATTCCGAAAGTATTTAAAAGGAGTATACTCCGTTTAAATCGTGTTTAAAAGGAGTATGTTCCGTTTAAATCGCATTTAAACGGAATAGGAATATTAAAACTTATTTATAATCAATAAGATATAATTTTACCGAATTTGAAAGCGGTTTTCCGCCAAATTATACAACGGTCGCCAAATCAGTCGATTATTTAATACAACAAACAGTGACATCACCGTGATACCCAATGCGAGGTCAGGAAAATTATTTTTCTGGGCTACGTCAGTAATGTAAGCGCCTAGACCTACAGCATGTAATTGAATACTGCCCCAGCTCACTGCTTCGGATAATATGCTAATATTCCACGCGCCGCCGGCCGCGGTAATCACGCCCGTAATATAATACGGAAAAATACCGGGTAAAATAAGACGCTTCCACCATAACCATCCGCGCACATGAAACATGCTCGTTGCCATTTTTAAATTGTTCGGTAACGCAACGGTGCCTGCAATGACATTAAATAAAACATACCACTGCGTTCCTAAAATCATAAGCGGTGATGTCCATACATTCACATTTAAGTGGTAACGCACGATCAAAATTGCTGCGACAGGAAATAATAAATTCACAGGAAATCCCGCTAAAAACTGCGCGATCGGTTGCACAATTTGCGTGGCACGCGGACTCAGTCCGATCCACACACCAATTGGCACCCAGATAATGGAGCTCAATATAATCATTGCGATCACCCGCATCGCGGTGATAAATCCCAAATAAATAACTTGTCCTGTTTGTGATGGCGTAACAGTAGAAAAAATAAAACGGTACAATACGACCAATGCAGCAGCAATTGCGCCATATACTACAACGTTCCATAAAATAGGCATTACACGTCGCCTAAAAAAACTGATGTGTCTGACGTGTGTTTTTTGACGACGTCGAAAATATTTTAAATTGACAAAAACATCACCGAATATGGATAACGATGTGCCAATAAATTGAAAGAAATCGGCGCGCTGAAATAAATCCAACACCCATGATTTCGGCACGATTTCACTCGCATTGTCTTCTGTTTTGAATTTTTCACCCCATGCCACTGATGGCCTAAATAATAATTGATCATATAAAAAAATTACGATAAGCATTGTAGCAATGGCATATAAAATAGCGATTTTATCAGTATGCGCAATGGCAACTGCAATATAAGAACCAATGCCGGGTAGCATGATATTCGGATTCACAACAGTGATCGCTTCTGAAGCCACCAGAAAAACCCAGCTTGCAGACATCGATAACATCGTATTCCACAACAAACCTGGCATTGCAAAAGGCACTTCGACACGCCAAAATTTTTGCCAAGCGGATAAATGAAAAATAGCGGCAGTTTCTTTTAAATCTTCTGGCACTGTGCGTAAGCTTTGATAAAAACTTAAGGTCATATTCCATACTTGTGCCGTAAAAATCACAAAAATACAGGCACATTCTGGACCCAACATATTGCCGCGAAATAAGGCAATAAAAAAAATCGCGGTGAATGACAAATACCCTAACACAGGCACCGATTGCAAAATATCAATCATGGGAATCAAAATACGTTCCGCGCGTTTGTTTTTTGCGGCGAGCGCGCCAATCGTGAATGTGAAAAGAAGCGAGCAGATTAATGCGGTTAACATACGCATCACGCTGCGCAATGCATAATAGGGTAAATGAATGGGATTTAATGAGATGGGGATTTCTTGGCCGAGTTGAAAATGTCCTGACATTTCGCCTGCGCCCAACACCAAGAAAACAATTGCACCTAAAACAAGGACTAATGCGAGACCGTCCCAGTAATTAGGGATAGGCCAGGAGATCGCTTCGTTTTTTGTGTAAGTATTTTTTGTATATCGCATAAAATCCCCCCGGTTCGCTGCGCGAACCGACCCTTTTTTCAAAGGGGGTGGTTAGTAAACCACGCATCCAAAACCTTCCGCGCTTCGTCTACACCTGTTTTTTTCAACGCTGAAAACAACTGCACAGAAACACCCTTCATTTTTACCAACGCATTTTGCACCGCAAATAACGCTTTATTTTGTGCATTTGGTGTTAGCTTATCAGCTTTGGTCAGCAAAATATGCACATTCACTTCAAAGTCCATACACCAATTAATCATTTGTTGATCCAATTCCTTCAGTGGATGTCGCACATCCATCACCAAAATTAAACCCAGCAATGTCTTTCGATGCTCCAAATAATCAGCTGTTGTTTTCTGCCAACGCGCTTTAACTGCCGTCGGCACTTTTGCAAAACCGTAACCGGGCAAATCAACCAACCGACAGGTATCATTCAGCGCAAAATAATTAATCATTTGCGTACGTCCCGGCGCACTACTGGTTCTCGCCAATCCTTTGACATTCGTTATCGCATTCAATGCGCTGGATTTTCCTGCGTTGGAACGGCCGATAAACGCAATTTCCGCGCCAAAGTCTGCAGGCAATTGCTGCAGATTGGTTGCACTTGTCAGATAAACTGCTTGGTTGTAGTGGATGGTTAATGCCATATGTGCCTCATGCCGTTCGCGCGGCAGTATAACAATTGAAGGTATTTTAAGATAGAATAAATCAAAGTAAGGGATTCCCATATGGTGCAATGGCAAACACAATTTGAGCAGCATAGCCGCAATCCCCGCACGCCACTGGCAATCGCCGCATTACTCGCTATTTTATTACTTTTAACCGTAGGACAATTGATCGATAGTATCACTGCGGATCGCCATCAAATAGCCGCAACTATCACAAAAACAACATCAGCGCCTTTACCCAATCTCGCTGATTTGCATATGTTTGGCGTGTTTTCTTCAAATCTCAGTAACTTGCCGGCAACCACATTACAATTAACGCTTGAAGGCACGATCGTTGTCGTGAATGCACCAAAACAATCACGTGCATTAATCGCTTCTCCCAACGTACCCGCAAAAGTATATCAAGTTGGCGACACATTACCGGGCAATGCAACCATTACCAACATTACCAAAGATTATATCGTGATCAACGATAGCGGAACATTAGAAAAATTAATATTACCAGTACCACCCCTGTTAACTGGAGAAAAATGATGTTACGTGTATTGAGTATTATTTTATTTCTTTTTTCAACGGTATTGCTTTCATCTTGTTATAACGCTTATTATCGCGGCAATCAGGCTTATGCAGAGGGCGATTATTGCACGTCATTTGTTAATTACTTAGATGCGGCAAGATTAGGTGTTACACCTGCGCAATACAACGTTGGCTATCAATATTATTATGGCCTCGGCACAAAACGTGATGAAGTTAAGGCAATTCATTGGTTTCAGCGCGCAGCTCCTAATTCTGTGCGCGCAGAATATGCGTTGCAATTAATTAAAGAACATAGACCACCGCAACCATGGGTATATGGATTAGAAAAACAATTAAATCAAAACCATCGCCCAAAAGCGTGTGTCATAAATGTGCATTGCTTAGATTAAACATTATGAAAAAACTCCTACAAGGCTACTCTCGTTTTCGAAAAAAATACGCGACGGGCAATAAGTCGGTCATGCGTCATTTAGCAGCGCGCGGACAAAATCCCAGTGTGATGGTAATTGCCTGTTGTGATTCACGCGTGGATCCATCGCTGATTTTGCAATGTGACCCCGGTGATTTATTTGTTGTGCGTAATGTTGCGAACATCGTTCCACCCTATGAAGATGATGACAAACATCATGGTACCAGTGCGGCACTCGAGTTTGGTGTGTGTTATTTAAACGTCAAGCATTTAATTATTTTCGGTCACAGTCAGTGTGGTGGTATCGATGCGTTATTACATAGCGATCATCTCAAACAAAATGATTTTATTTCAAACTGGGTGTCGCTCATTGATATCAATTCAAAAAATAAAGATCCTGATGAGTTTGCAAAAAATGCGTTGTCTTATTCTTATGAAAACTGTTTAACATTTCCTTGGATAAAACAGCGCATTGATAATAAAACTTTAGAAATTCATCGTTGGTTTTTTGATATAAAAATGGGTGAAATTTTTGTGTACGATGAAATAGAAAAAGCCTATCACCGACTACTTAAAATATAAAACTTCATCGCGGGATCAAGAACGCTATAATAACCTGACTCATTGATATAAATATAATCTTTTAAGAGTAATTTGGTAACTGCCTGTTTTTGGCTTGAAATAGATAAACCTGTCGACTTAAGAGCATCACTATGGAAGGGTTGCTGTATTGGCTTTTCTGCAAACAGCAGCAATACTAATTTTTGATTATTGCTCAATGATGATAATTCAGCTGAAAATACTGCTTTTTCTGATTCAGAATATTGTTTCCAAAATGTTTCAAGTGTGTCAACTTCAGGATACCTTCCATTCATCCATAAATAATTACAAATTAAATTAACGTAATAAGGATGTCGTTCTGTCTGTGCGAAAATAAGTTGCAGCACATCATGTAATAATTCTTTTTTCCATTTTATTTTTGCTTGTTTTTGAATAAATGGCACATAATCTTTTTCGCTTATTCGATTTAATATCATGGTTTCGCATAATTTATAAAAGGGTCGTGATTTTTCACTGAACATTTGCAACAACATGTGTCGATTACTGCCTGAAAACACGTAACTCACATTTTGAGATCTCTCAACAGCATGACGAATCGCTGCTTCAACCGTATATTGATCATTCAACTGAGCCATCTGCTGAAATTCATCCATAAATATCACCACTCTTTTTTTAGCAGCGATAGCAGCTTGATCTAAATTCATCAAGACATCACTAATGGTTTGCTCAGGCATAGACTCATCATCAGGCGCATACAAAATTACTTTTTGCCCAGCTGCGGACAAGACAATCTCAGGACGCATTTTTTTAAAAATGCCAAAAAATTTTGTTTTTGCTTGTTGTGTTTTCGGCAATAACGGAAACAATAATTCACCGACTTTTTCAACGATTCTTTTTTTAACTGCTTGGCTGTTAGCACACAATAAAAAATCCATTGCGCAAAAAGGAATTTTTAATTCACTCATCACTTGATTAACCAAGCTGGTTTTTCCATAGCGTCTGGGTGCCAACAAAACAGTGTGTCGATTGTGTTGTATATTTCGAATTAAATGCAACCGCTCTTCTACGCGATTACAAAATGCATCGCCTGTGGCTATTCCAATGGGAAAGTGACCGTCCATAAACCCCTGTACATCATATCTTTATATATCATATTTATATATATCATAACATTATGATATCATGACGACAAGGTGACCTGCACATTCGCCGCACCTACCACAGGCAAGCGCGTCGCATTAAATGTATCAACGCGAACGCCCTGTGTCGTTGCGAGCATTTGTATCCATTGCACTAATTTATCAAATGATACATTTTCAAATGTTAACGCAATTTGATTAGGTTTTAGTTGCTTCACTTGTTTCAACTGATCTGAAAATCCTTGTTGCGAGATTGTTTGTTCTGCCAGTGATAATAAATCGGTTTGTCCCACTGAATTCACTTGAATGCCTGATGCTTTTAATTGCTGTATTTCGACCGACGATTTTTTCAAATAACTCAACAATTGTCGTTGCGATGACACTTCAGTTTCGCGATCTGCAACTGCATCAGACAAGGGGCTCCAAATCACGCCGTAAATAAATAAAATACCAACGACAACGCCACACACAGTGATGAGTTGACGTTCGCGATCTAATAAGTTTTCCCACCAATTTTTTAGATTCATGCGTTCTCTTTCACTGTAATGACTGCACTTACCGCGCCGCCAGTGCCACTTCCCTTGTTAATCTGTTGCGATACTTGTAATCCTTCTGCACTCAGTGCTTTTGACCACTGACTCAATTGATCTACATTTTTAGCGTTAACCGTTAGTGCTAATTGTTTGTTTTCAAAATGCACCAATTGAACTTGTATGTCGGGTAATGTCAGCACTGTTTTTCCAGCAATACCTAGCAATTTAATAAATGCGCTGCCCAGCGAGGCGCTTTCGTATTTTTTTAACAAATTGGCTGTGCGAAAACGGGGCTCTAAAACTTCTTTTGCGCCAGGAAATAAAAGTTGATACGTTTGCATCACTTGTTTTTCCACGCTATCTGCTTGATGTTGAAAATAAATCCATTGCGCAATATGCCCCAAAAATAAAAATGCAATCAATGCAGCAGCGGTTGCGCCACATATCATCCAATTTTTTTTCAGTGAGGACGATTGTGTTTTAGGCCTGTATTTTCCTTGTAAAAAATTAATCGGCGGTTTGGATGATAAATTTTTACAATCAAAATAAAGCGATTTTGATTCACCGCGCGTCTCAATCGGCACACCCAATTTTTCAAACTGAGCAACATCCAGCACAGCTTCATCTTGCCAAAAAATAATTTTTTGTGGTTTTTTATCTTTATTTTTTTCCAAGTGTAATTGTAAGAATAAAAATAAATTATTGGTGTCAGTTGAGAATCCATTTTGTAAACCAGTTCGTATCGATGCCATCTGTTGACGCAACAATACAGACCACGTTTCCGACTCCCATGATAATGCCAGAAAATCTGGGAGCAATGCGCGTGGATAAAAGTGAGCGTCGGTCAATGCCTTTAATTGTTCTTCAAGCGTTTTTGCTTCAATCACTGCAACAGCCATTGTCCCATCAGGCATTACATCTCCAATTGCAACGGCAATATTCTCTGGATCAGTGGCTAACTGCTCTTCAAGTGCAAACGGAATAGCGCGCGCTCTTTCTGATGCGCGCATTTTAGGTAATTTAACCGATGTCATGGTGACTTTTTCACCGGGAAGCAACACAATCAAATTGGCATCAACATTCAGCTTTGGGCATTGCGATAAATCAATAAAGTGCTGGTGTGATTGCAACTCGCCCGCATCATTTATATCGAACCAATCGACTGCTTTATCTGAAAATAGCTGTAAAATAACCATCAATCAAATTCCTGCCACACAACTATAGCCTTAAGTGTATTATTTTTTTGAATTTGTGTAACTAACAAACTATTCAGCGACACCGTATGGTTATTCCAAAGCGCATAGACGTGTGTTAAAAAGTAATTGCTCTCGGTTGTTATATCAGTTAAAGCGGGAATTGATGCCGGCTGGACGCAATCTGTCTGAAAAGCTTGCGTGCTGGTAAAACCACCAAACCGTATTCGACATGTCACCAGATTTTCAGCTTGTCCGATCGTTAATGCGGGGTTTGTCGTTAATAATACCTGCGCAGAGGCGCTGTTAATATTAATCGGCGTTTCCGGCGATGTTTTGCTGGTGGGCGTCTTCGAAGGAGGTGTAGTCGGTGTTTCCGGCGGTGTTTTGCTGGTGAGCATCGAAGGGGGTGTGATCGGTAATGCAGTGATGTAAGGTGCTAATGCCGAATAAATCTCAGGCGTAACACCTTCAACCAAACGCAATTCACTGATATCGGTCATTTCAGCTTGGGGTGATTGATACGGCGGATGCAACGACAAATAATATTTGTTTTGTGAATCATTGGTCATCCATGCCGTAATGGCTTTTGCAATATTAAAACTTTGCTGCTGCGAAATACCTTGAACGACCGCCTGCAATAACGTCACAAATCTCGATTGATTGGCAGTATAAACCAGATCATTGATATTGAATTTTCCCTGCTCATCATCAATATCACCTGTTAACTGCGTGCCATTTATTTTTGTATTAGGCAATTTTGTTTTAAGTAATATTAATTGTGGTGATGGGGTTTTTACATTTGTCCATTGCGATACATATTTTATCACTTCATTTTCCGCTAATAATTGCATACTTTGGCAATTTAAATAGCTTTGATCAGAGTTCACAACCAACTCGCCCTCATGAATCAGCAGTCGCACTTGCACAGCCAATGCAGTGGCAATAATAGCGGCGATAGCTGTAATAAAAAGCGCGCTAATTAAAGCGCCACCGCTATTTTTTAGGTGCTGGTGGTTGGGATGGTGCATAATTACCTCGCGCTGGAATGGGGAAAACACCGTCGATAACACCTTCATCTTTAATATGCATAACCATGAGTACGGCAACGGGTAATGGTGATTGTGCTGCTGCTGGTGTTTTTGCAGACGTGAGTGCTTGTGCGGGTGTTGAAGTTAATGGCCAGCTCGACGATTTGTCCCCATTATCTTCAACAAATTGCCATGTCAGTGATTGCACGCCTTGCAATAAAACCTGCGCTTCTGGTTTTATTTTTTCTGGTTGATTTAATGCATCCCACGTCAATCGCACTAACTGACTTCCAAGCAATTCATAACTTACTTGCTGCATATTGCTTTGTCGACTCAAATTAAATGGATTGGCAAGACCCATGCGCGTAAACGTAATATCGCTACCAGAGCCAATAAAACCAGGTTTTCGATCAACCACTTGCATTAAATCACGACGCAATAATGTCATGGTAACTTGCAATTGTAATAATTCATGATCAGATTTTTTTAATGCTTCATGTGTGCGTAAAATACTATGCAAACTCATTGCGGCCAAAACACCCATAATGGCAAAAATCATCAGTGCAACTAAAATTTCAATTAATGTGAACCCGCTAAGCTTCACCCCCCTTTTTTTAAAGGGGGTCGGTTGAGCGAAGCGAAACCGGGGGGATTTCCTCATCAGATGTATCCTGTCACTGTATTCACCACATGATTTCTAAAACGCACAGTAATGGTGATTTGATTGATATTGGGAAATGGTGATTCGGCACTAACAGCATCCCACTGCCACTCTCGTCCCAACATTTTTGTATCGCCTGTTTGTGAACTGCCTGGTCCAGGCGGTGTTAACAATCCTGTTTGAATTTCGGATAACACATCCAATCCCACCCAGTGCGCAACGACGGTATTTTTCACGTGAGCTGTTGCACGAATACTTTCATTGGTAGCACGAATGGCAGCGGCAAGGGCAATGGCGATAATTAATAATGCGATGAGCACTTCGATGAGGGTGAAGGCGCGGGATTTTTGGGGGGATGATTTCATGGGTATATTATCGCAGAGAGTGGGTGTGTAGTCATGCTGATTTCGTTTGAACTTTCACATTCGCTTGAATTTTCGCATTCGCTTGAACTTTCGCATTCGCTTGAACTTTCGCATTCGCTTGAACTTTCGCATTCGCTTACGCGAAAGCTTCTAAGCTATATCACTGGCACAAACTATCAGCAGGTACGTGCTAGTGAGATAGTTTAGAAGCACTTGCGTTAGCAAGCGCGAATGAATTGCAGCAATATCCCCAAAAACACAATCAATCCCACCCACTGATTATTGAGAAATGCCTTAAAGCATTTTTGCGGTTCAGCTTTTGAAATTAATAACTGCTGATAAATAAATAATAGAGAGGCTAAAAATATAGCGCCAAAATATACTGCCGAAAAAGATTCCCAATATCCTAACAAACACAACACAGCGATAACCACGCATTGAAACAAACCTATTATCAGCTGCGCATATTTCCCAAATAAAACAGCCGTTGATTTAATACCGATTTTTAAATCATCTTCGCGATCTACCATGGCGTATTGCGTATCGTACGCGATCGCCCATAAAATATTTGCCAACATTAAAATACCTGCAAAAAATGATATTTTCTGTGTTTCTGCAGCAAATGCCATCGGAATAGAAAATGAATATGCGATCCCCAAAATCAATTGCGGCCAATGCGTAAAGCGTTTCATAAAAGGGTAAATAGCAGCCGTCAACACTGCAAAAAAAGCGAGTAGAACAGTCAATGCATTTGTAAATAACACTAAAACAAAAGCGATTGCGCACAATGCGACAAATAAAATAATTGCGCCACGTGCTGACACTACGCCTGTTGCAAGCGGTCTATTTTTAGTGCGTGCAACATGCGCATCAAATTTTCGATCCGCAAAATCATTAATAACGCATCCTGCGCTGCGCATCAACACTACGCCGATGACAAAAATACATAAATTCTTTACGCTGGGAAAACCGGCGGCTGCAATCCATAACGCCCATAACGTTGGCCATAATAATAATAAAATGCCGATGGGTCTGTGTAAGCGCATTAATTCAACATAAGATTTTATTTTTTTATGCATCGGAAATCTCTGGTTAATCATGATTCGATTAATCTTGCCATCTGACCCACCAAATTTATTGCCCTGTTGCGTTACATAATCAATTTCAGCGTTATATCCTATTTCATCTCGTAACCAATAAAACAGATATCTTTTTTATTGATTAGAAATAGAAAATAGATATCTATTTTATGTTAATTCTAAATTGTCAGAAAAAACGAAGGTAAAAATATTTCTCGAACCATCAGTGGCTTATTTTTAAAAGTAAAAATACTCTCTCGAATCCATTTGTTTTTTTCGAAGTAAAATACGAAATCACTGCGTTTCAAATCAGGATCCGTAAATAAAACCTTGCCGATCGGCATATTTCCAATAGTTGAAAGCACATTTGTTTCGGGTGTGATCGACGCATGAGGAATTGCCACAGTGGCTTCGATTAAAGTTTTTTCGTTGAGACACCATTCTATCTTGCGAATACGTGTTTTTGTTTCTGGCGTAATATCAAGCGCCTTTTGTGCTGCTGAATCTGCAAATGTATTTTCAACATCACTTATCACGTGAAAAGTAATATCAGGAATATATTTAACAAGCCGTTCAGTGAGTGACTTCCTATAAAACAACCATTCTTTTGCGGTAGGTGATAATTTTTTGAATTCATCTTCGTGATGGATCATCGTATTTTTTCGCAAGTATGAGAAGAAAACGTCGGTGTGAGTGTAATGAACTATCTTTTGCAGTGCAATCTCATTTTCAACAAACCATTAAAATCCCCTTAACTCCTTTTTTTCAAAGGGAAAAAGGGGATTTTATTTAACGCATAATAGTCACCGGCGTGCCAATCGCTGCAAAACTTTGATTGAGCCATTGCGCATCATCAAAGAAAAGTCGAACGCAACCGTGGCTGGCATTATATCCTGGCAAAGTTGAACCATGTAACGCATACCCACCATTAAAATGCATGCAATAAGGCATTGGTGCGCCACCGTCTGTTTCTACTGGGAATTTTGTTGATAAGCATTCAGGACCTTGCTTACGAAAGATTTTAAAATGTCCGGTTTCGGTATTGCAGGACTGCTCGATATCAGGGCAATAACCTTTACCGCCGGATACCGGTCCCCAATGAACCAATTGTCCGCTTGCATCGTATGCACCAAATGCTTGCAAACTTAAACTCACCAAAACCAACTTTTTACCATTGGTCTGCCAATGCATTGGAAAAGGTGACAATTCCATATTGCTGATAGACCCCAAATTCGTTGGAACTACTATCCAGCTGCGATATTTCACAGGCATATTCATGCGATTCAGTCTCATCACAATCTGCCTGTCGCGCGGGTTGTGAAACAATCCTTCCCATGTATCTCCACGTCTTACTTTGATACATTTAAAACCCGCATATCCGCACAAATGTGCGCCGTAGTATCTATCTGCCAATGCCGCTGTGCTAACCGTTAAACCTGCAGCAAGCAATCCTGTAGATAACAATGAAACGATGATGGTCTTTTTCATGAAACATCCTCCTACTTGATGAACCCAGTATAGTGTGTAATTCCAAAATTTCATGTTTTGTTTTATTTTTCACCATGTTAGAGTGGTTTTGATGACATTTTCACCAATCATTCTGTATATAATATGATCAGATTAATGTAGATTTTAATACTATTTTAAGCTTAATGTCTTAGAATGATATTTAACTTAACTTGGTTCTGCTTAAAAATTTAGGAAAATTCACAATGTCTGTATTTTCAGAAACAATGATAAAGGCGATTAGCGATTATCGTTTTTTATTGCGCCGATATTTACAACAAGCAGAGCGCATGGCGAAATTGCGTGAATTAAAATTAAGAGATTCTGATATTTACGACAATGATTTGGCTTTATTTCATGTTGGAAAGGCAATTATTGAAGACATGAAAAATAATATGGATAGTGGCGGTCAAGGTTATTATGCTTATTCTGGCATTGGGGAATTTTGCAAGTTTCTCGGTGAATATTTAGATAATTACTTTATTGAAAATGATCACGTGGTACACCGCGCGCAAAAAGCGGCTCGCGCCATAATAACGGCAGCCCAGTTAATGGCATTATCACGTGACCGCCTCGACGAGGTTGTCGCCAAAAAATTATTTGACTGCAACAGGACGGTTGTTAATTTTGGTTCACAAGAGCAATGCGAACTCCAACTGCACACGTTGACACGCCAACAAGCCAGCCATCCAGGATTTTATACTCGCATCATTGCAGATCTGAAGTCATTGATTTTATCTGATCGCTCTTCTGTTGCTGCTTAAGTATTAGTGCTTTTTGCTTAAATTGTTTACAATAGAATAAAATATAACACGGTGAAAATCATGGAAGATTGCAACCAACAATCTGTTTTTACTCAATTTACCAGTGAGTTGCTCGCCAACTCGACGCTGAATAAGTCCGTGTATCATTTGCAACATGTCAGTGGTTTTAATATTAATATTATTTTATACCTGCTTTGGTTGGCAAAAACTTCTTACGGTCGCTTATCGAAACGCAACGTAAAAATGCTGCAAGCACAAATCATGTTATGGCATCAACGCGTCATCACAGAATTGAAATACACGTGTGCGTTGGTGGCGGATTTCACAGATCCAATCATCGTGCAAATGCGACATGAGCTGCAAGATTCCATTGTCAAAGCATACTGGATAGAACAACAAATGTTGTATGAATCTCGATTAAAAACACATCCATTGCGACGCACAAAACTACAACGACTGGCAGATGCTTGTGTCAGCATGATTCATTATTGCGAACTCAGAAATGATTTGGTATTAGATGAAGATCAATCTGCATTTATTCAAATATTTTCTGTTGCATTTCACGATCTTTCGCAATTGGAAATCGAAAAGTATATTACAACCGCGTTTGATAGATTAAAAGCGCAGCAACCGGTACAGATGATGTGGGAAGAATTTTAGTGTGTTATGCTTTTCGAATCATCGATGTCTTGGAAAAATACGCCATGAAACAACGCACAAAACTCTTTTGCGGTTTACTATTCTTAATACCTTTATTTATAACCTTATCTTCATGCACTCAACACACAATACCGCGCTATATTGAAAATCCTGTCGAAGAAAATTTGTCACCCATGCAGCGTAGTTTGCTGGGAGACATTGAAAAAACGGGTATACAAATCATTAAACAAGGCATGCGTTTCACCTTTGTTATTCCGACCGATTGTTTTTTTACAATGGATACGCACGAATTAAAACCGCATCGTGAAATAGCTTTAGATCGATTGGCGCAATTTATTAATAGCTACGCAGCTTATTTTGAACATCCACATGTAAAAGTGTCGGGTTACACTGACAAAGTGTGGTTGTCTCCCGCAAGAGATCTATTGTCGATTCATTATGCTGATACAATTGCTGAATATTTACGTGAAGACGGCATCAATTCAAGCATTATAAGCGTGCGTGGCTGCGGCGCAAAACATCCGATTGCGAGTAATCATTATCCGATGGGAACTGCGTTTAATCGGCGGGTTGAGGTGATGGTGTATTAATGCTTATGCTCAATCATCGCATGAAACACTTCGAGCATTTGATCGACCACCTGTCCACGATGACTCAAACTATTTTTTTCTGCCGTTGATAGTTCCGCCGCAGATTTTTTGTGTGTGGGCACATAAAAGATGGGGTCGTACCCAAAACCATTTTCACCGCGTGGTTGACGCAAAATCGATCCTTCCCAAATACCATGACAAATCAGCGGCACAGGATCATCTTCATACTCTACGAGCGCCAAAACGCAATGATAGGCAGCAGTGCGATCATGCTCATCAAAGTCGATCATCTCGTCTAATATTTTTTGATTGCGCTCTGCAGCTGTCGCATTGACTCCTGCGTATCGCGCAGAATAAACACCGGGCGCGCCATCGAGCGCATCGATAACCAAACCAGAATCATCTGCCAGTGCAGGCAAACCCGACAATCTGGATGCATGCCGTGCTTTTTGGATTGCATTTTCAATAAATGTTTTTCCCGTTTCCTCAATACTGGAAATATCCAGTTCGGATTGTGGAATCCACTCGATCGGCAATGAGCTCAACAGTGTTTGTAATTCCGCAATTTTACCGGGATTGGAAGTTGCGAGGACGATTTGAAATGTATCTTCATTTTTTGTCATGTGTTAGTTCTTTTATGTTAGTGATGGTACTACTGCATTTGTCGCTGGAATCGTAGCCTTTACAGGAGGCGCTGGCCAGAATGCATTGACGCCTATCACGTTATTTTTCAAAGCGAATGCGATTTTATATAACCCAGCTAAGGCGCATAACATCATCAATAGATTACCAGTATACAAAGAGATTTCTCTGAGCATGATCGCAGCAACGAATACGCCAGCGAGGTCTTGAAAGCTTATATTAGGGTTTCTGTTTTCTTTTGTTGGCTTTTTTTCCAGCATGTAAGCGCTCCTGAGCTTATGATACAGATACAAAATTCTCACTCATTATACCCAACGAAAATGAAGATGCGAGTTTTTTAGCGCTGAGATTGCAAGCAGTTATTATTCTCATGCGTATTCAACGCACTAAAACAAAGCGCAAAAAATAACGCATACAAATGTTTAATTTGAAATGACTGAAAATAAGAACAGAAAAAGCCACCAAACAGTGTGGCAATGAGTACCGCTTGAATTAAATGCCGATAGGTGACTGGTAATCGAAAACTTGCTTTGATTTGCACCACAACGGTCAGCAAAAAAATAATTAATCCAAATAACCCGAATTTTAGCCAAAAATTTAAATAAATAGATTCTACCGAGTCAATCGTGGGCGTTAACAATAAGCTACGATCTTTGAGTGGCACAACCGCCGGCATAGCGGTACGAATGCCGCCGGTGCCATATCCAAACCAAGGACGTTTTTCAATCATCATTTTTGAAATTTGTAGCATTTCAATACGCTGCCCCACAGAAGTGGTTTGATGCAATTGACGCATGTGATGATAATGCACAGTATCTGTCACGATTCTTTTGACGCGCTCATGGAAAGCAGGTGATGCAAAAAATGCGACGCTCATGATTAACACACTTAAAACGGCTGTTAACAGAGTGCCGCGCCACCCAAATCGTATCAAGCTTAAATAAACCAATAATACAAAAAAAACACCGTAACCTGTGCGACCATGACTGACAAACACAATATCAATGGCCATTAAAATAAAAAGAATCCCATAAAATATTTTATATTTATTTTCAAATAGAATACGGTACGCACAAATAAATGCGGCAATATTCATCGCGTAACTTTGTTTGATATGATCAAAAATAAAATCGTTTTTTTGATAGGGTATTTTTATGAAATGAATCGATGCGAATGGATCGATATGAAAAAATCTCTTTAAAAACGAAACGGCGACCGTGATGATCATAATGCTTAAAAATGCATTAATCATGCGTTGTCGCCAATTATCGTCTTTTATGACCATGATAAAAAAAGGCGTGATGAGCAACCAAATATTGGTACATAAATCATGTTTCATCAACGCGGATGTTGAAGTGGTATAAAACGCGCCAATAACAAATAACGCAGTAAGCGCCCAAAAAGACAGTGCAGGCAAATTACTTGAAATACTGGCAAATCGTAAACGCCAATTGGCAGAAACAAGAATCAATATAAAAGCAGCTAAATAAGCGACGGTCGTGAGTGACACGGAAAGATAAGTAACAAAAAAACAAGCCGTAATCGCGGATATTGCAAGCCATTCACAGGTAAGCTGCCATTTTGGTCTTTGAGTGAGCGTGGATGTCATGTTAATGTGCTTTGTTAAAAAATCGAAAAATTGAGGCGTAGTCTATCTTAAGGAGATAGTCAGAACAACGCCCACCGAAGAGCCTATATGTCAATTCAAAACGCAAAACATATTTTAATCCACTGTACTTTTAATATTGGCGATGTCATTTTGACATTGCCATTGGCTGGAATTTTAAAACAGCATTTGCCTCATGTAAAAATTTCATTTTTAGGATATGAATATACGCGTGATATTGCCGAACAATCATCGCATGTGGATGCATTTTATAGCTGGGATGATTTTGCGCGCATGACGCAGTCCGATGCGATTGCAAAAATAAAAACCCTTGCTTTTGACGTGGTTATTCATGAATCGCCGAATAAAGTTATTGCGCAATTGATGAAGAAAGCGGGTATACCGATTCGTATCGGCACATCACATCGCGTTTACCACTGGTTTACTTGCAATAAATGGGTGTGTTTAAGTCGCAAAAAATCAAATTCGCATGAAGCACAAACCAGTTTAAAATTATTAAAACCATTTCATATACCGATCAATGACGACTTAATGTTTCTGCATGAACGCATGGGTTTTAAAAAAGTTGAGCCTTTGTCACCACAATTACAGTCTATTTTAAAGCCTGATCGATTTAATTTAATTGTGCATCCGTTTTCAAACAAACATGCTCTGGAATGGCCGCCAAAACTATTTAATGCGCTGATTCAACAATTACCGCAAGATAAAATTCATGTGATTGTGACGGGTTCAAAAAAGGAAAGTGACGAGATTGCACATATAGTCATGCCAGGTTGCGAATACGCAACCAATCTTTCCGGACAACTGAGCTTGAAAGAATTAATTCAGTTCATTGCACATGCAGATGGCTTGGTGACCAATGCGACGGGTCCACTGCATATTGCTGCTGCATTTGGCATTCATGCGCTCGGTTTGTATCCTGTGTTGATAGTAGATCGTTGGAAGCCGATTGGTAAAAAAGCAGAATATATCGCATCGGATCCAAAGTGTAATGCGCCTACTTGTTTTGATAAAATGGATTGTCGGTGTATGGAGTCGATTACGGTAGATCAGGTGAAAGCGGGGATTATGAGATGGGTGTAGAGACGTCGATTTATCGCGTCTCCGATCTTTGCTCAGGCATGATGCGTTAATCAAAGATCGGAGACGCGATAAATCGACGTCTCTACGATCGAACTTAATCCATCAACCCAGTATGGATCTGCATTCAAACACGGAATTAACTCAAACGACTCACCACCCAATTGCATCCATTGCGCGCGCAACCGAATATTGATTTCTTCGAGTGTTTCTACACAATCTGCAACAAATGACGGACAAACCACCGTTAATTTTTTAATATTTTTTTTCTTTAAACTTTTCAATGCATGATCTGTGTAAGGCCCAATCCATTTTGTAAAACCCAATCGCGACTGAAAAACAGTCAGGTATTTTTCTGCCGGCAATCCCAATTGTTTTGCGATCAAATCAGTGGTAATAAAACAGTGTTCCCGATACATTTCTGCATCAGTTCGTCGTTTCGGCAAGCCATGATAACTGAAGAGGATAAATTCATCTGGTGCCAGGCGCGCCTTCCGTGCCTTTTCAGCAAGGGGATTGATATAAGCGTCATAATTATAAAAATCACGGATGATTGTTATCTCGCCGATATAATTTATTTTTTTAAAAACAGCATTGACAGCATCAAGCGCGGATTGCGTGGTTGCATTTGAAAATTGCGGGAATAAAGGGAATACAATTATTTTTTCACAATTATTTTTTTGCAAATATATAATTGCATCTTCAATGCTCGGATTGCTATAACGCATACCCAGTGCAACACAATATCGATCACCGTATTTTTCTTGAAGTGCTTTCTGCAATGCCAAACTATTAACGAGCAAAGGCGATCCTTCGTCCGTCCAAATTTGTTGATAAGCATGGGCAGATATTTTAGGACGTTTCGGTAAAATAATTTTTTGTACTAAAAAATCACGTAGAAATTTTGGCAATGTAATCACATAGGGATCAGATAAAAAAACATCTAAATATTTTCTGACAGCGTTTTCTGTCGGCGCTTCTGGCGTTCCTAAGTTAATTAATAAAATGCCGATCATGATTTCATTCCCGTCACAAATCGTGGTATTCCTGATAAATCACAATGATTTTTTACCTCATAAAATCCAGCCTGCTCAAACAATTTAAAAACCGCTTCTGCTTGATCATAGCCATGCTCAATGACTAAGTAGCCGTTGGGTTGTAAATAATGCATTGCCTGTTGCGTAATATTTTCAATGGCATCCAATCCTGTTTTTCCAGATGTTAAAGCAGAAATGGGCTCAAATATTAATTTTTCGAGATGCGCATCATTTTGTGCAATATACGGTGGATTTGAAATAATCAGATCATATTTTTTAGGCGGCAGTGCGTCAAACCAATCGCTTTCAAAAAAAGAAATATTTTTCGCGTTATATTTTTTTGCATTTTGCCTTGCGATCAATAATGCTTTTGCAGATTGATCGGTGGCATCGATTTGCCAGTGCGGTTTTTCTAATGCCAATGCAATGGCAATAGCGCCTGAACCAGTTCCCAAATCTGCAACTTGATAATTATTTGCATCAAATAATTGTTTTAATACCCATTCGATTAAACATTCGGTTTCGGCGCGTGGAATTAACACATCGGGCGTGACGATTAAGTCCATCGTCCAAAATGGTTGAGATCCCAGTATGTAAGCGATGGGTTCGCCGTTGATGCGGCGTGTGATTAATTGATCGAGAGACGCGATAAATCGCGCCTCTACGATTGATTCATCCATCAATAATTGTGTGCGGGTTTTTTGCAGCACGTGCATTAATAATAAATCAGCGTCGAGTTGGGGAGTATCGGAATGCGAGGTGAGCTGAAGTATTATTTTTTTTCGAAGATTGGTGAGATTCATAGATCTCTACTCACCCAATTCCGCAAGCAATTCTGCCTGCAATTCTCGCGTTAACGGCACAATCACCGCATCTAATTTTCCGTTCATCACATCATCGAGCTGATACAACGTTAAATTAATGCGATGATCGGTCACACGACCTTGCGGAAAATTATACGTGCGAATACGTTCAGAACGATCACCGCTACCCACCAAACTTTTTCGCAATGATGATTGTTCAGATGCTTGCTTAGATTGCGCTGCACTTAATAATCGCGCTGATAATAATGACATAGCACGCGCACGATTTTTGTGTTGTGAGCGTTCATCCTGGCACTCAACGACTAATCCACTGGGAATATGCGTAATACGAATCGCAGAATCTGTTTTATTGACGTGCTGTCCACCCGCACCCGATGCGCGATAGGTATCAACGCGTAAATCAGCGGGATTAATTTTAATTTCATCGATTTCATCTTGCTCAGGCAGCACTGCCACTGTGCACGCAGAGGTATGTATACGACCTTGCGCTTCAGTTTTTGGTACGCGTTGCACACGATGGGCACCTGATTCAAATTTTAATTGTGAATAAACACCATGGCCTTCAATGCGCACGATAATTTCTTTATAACCACCTTGCTCACCATCACTCGCCGATACAACAGAAAATTGCCATCCTTTATTTTCAGCAAATCGGTTATACATACGAAATAAATCGCCTGCAAATAATGCGGCTTCGTGCCCACCGGTTCCTGCACGAATTTCTAAAAATACGTTACGATCATCGTTCGGATCTTTGGGTAATAATAATAACTGTAATTGCTGATTTAAATCGTCTTGTGAATTTTTTAATTCAGACAATTCTTCCTGTGCGAGCGCTTGCATTTCAGGATCATTTTCTTGCAACATTTGCTGTGCGGAAATAATACCTGCTGCATTTTTTTCATATTGTGAAAAACATAAAACAATCGGTTCAAGCTGCGCGTACTCTTTACTGAGTTCACGAAATTTATTTTGATTGTTAATTGTTGCAGCATCGCTTAATAGTGCGCCAATTTCGCGATAGCGATTGGCGAGTGTCATTAATTTTAGTTTTAGGGATTCTTTCATGGGTTTTGTCGCTCCGCGAGCCACGCTCATTTCGTTTGCTAGATTATTTAATTTTTCGCTCTCGCTATCGTTCGCTACGCTCACATACGCTCGGCTTCTGATATATGCTTCGAATAATTATTCGAGCTCAAAAAAACTTTTTATCCGTTGGAACATTTCGCATTGATCTTCCGACGCTGCTTCGCGTAATTTAATGGTTGGGTGATGCATAATTTTATTGATGAGATTATGGCCAAATTGTTCAAGCACCTTTTTTGAATCATAGCCCAATTGTAATTGTCGCAACGCTTTTCCCTGCTCACACTGACGAATTTTATCGAGCCGATCACGATATTCTGTGATGACATGTCCCGCATAAAATACACGCATTTTTCGCAAAAATGCAGATGCGTGGCGATCAATCATCTTCTCAGCCTGTTTTGAAGCTTCATCCCGACTTTTCAAATTTTGTGCGATGATCATATGCAAATCATCGATATTATACAAATGAATACGGTCGAGCATTGCAACTTCGGGTTCAATATCGCGCGGTACTGCTAAGTCAATTAATAATAATGAGCCATCCTTTTTATTTTTTAAGGCGCTTTCAATCATGCCTTTTCCAAGAATCGGCAATTGACTTGTGGTTGCGCAAATCACAATATCACTGTCGACAATCGCATTAGGAATATCGAGCATGGCAATAGCATGCACATCCAGTGTTTCAACCAGATGCTTTGTTTTTTCTAACGTGCGATTTGCAACCACTATTTTTTTTACATCAGCACGCCGAAGATGTGTTGCAATCAATTCAATCGTTTCACCTGCACCGATTAATAAGATACGGCACTCTGACAATTGATGATAAATTTTTTTTGCTATTTGTGTGATCGCATAAGCGATTGAAACCGGATGCGCGCCGATATTTGTATCTGTGCGAATGTGTTTGCTGGTTTCAAAAACAGCGGGAAATACCTGCTGTAAATGCGCACCCACCGTTCCTGCATTTTGCGCAATTTGATACGCTTGTTTCATTTGCCCAAGCACTTGCGGTTCTCCAAGCACCATCGAATCCAAACCACTCGCAACCCGCATCATGTGACGCACAGCACTCATTTCGCGATAAGAATAACAGTATTCATTTAAATCAATATGGGATAAAGATTTTTGACGCACCAACCATTGCTGTATGACAGATGGCTGCGGTGTATCAATATAAATTTCGGTGCGATTACAGGTAGACAAAATCACCGCTTCATTCACTTCATCGCATGATATTAAATCTTGCAGAGCAAGTGGTAATACAGCTTCTTGAAACGCGCATCTTTCACGAACAGCTATCGGCGCGGTGTGATGATTTATTCCGTAAGCAAGCATAACAATAATCCAAATGGACGAAACAGCGTAAATTAGTTATTATAACGCGAGTTAATTCTAATGCGGATATTACGATGTTTCTTAAAAAATGCATACTGATTACTGGGCTGCTCGCCGTGTTGTTATTATCCGGCTGCGGCGTCTGGGATAAGCCGCAACCATCGAAATATTTTCACGTCGTGTCGCCCGCAGTCCGTAATGCACAACTGGCAAAAATAAGATTCTTTCGACTCGATGGCGAATTTAGCATTCAACAGCCTATGAAATTACCACAAATGGCAGATTTCAACTGGAAGCAATTTGGCTCGAAAGCCTATAGCATCAACTTTACTTCAACACTCGGTTTATTCAGTGCTGAAATCTATTATCAATTTGGCTATGTGGAGTTATGGAAAAACGGCACGCATGTATCGAAAGCAAAAACACCAGAGAGACTCATGCAAAAAGCATTCGGATGGTCTCTGCCTATCAGTCCCATGAGCAGCTGGGTCAAGGGTATGCCTGCGAAAAATGCAGGTTATTATGAAGCACGATATGATTGCTTCGGCCATTTAATCTCGTTAAGACAAGCGGGTTGGGTTTTGCATTACAACGCCTATAAAAATAATGATGATGGGGTCGATTTTCCGCAAGTTATTTTAATGAGCCGTCCGGGATTACAAATAAAAATTGTGATTACAGATTGGTTATTATTTATGCGTCGAGACCCAATACCTGATGCAATCACCTAATTGACAGAACAAAAGAAGTCAGTAGAATAACCAACCTTAATGCGTAGCTTTTTGGGGTGTCGCCAAGCGGTAAGGCACCGGGTTTTGATCTCGGCATACCTAGGTTCGAATCCTAGCACCCCAGCTAACTTTACTTGGACATAACCGTGGCTGAAGTAAAAATTTTTGGTGGATCTGCAACACCCGCGCTCGCGCAACGTGTCGTCGAATATCTAGGCATGGAATTAGGCAAAGCGATGGTCGGCACTTTCAGTGACGGCGAAACACGTGTCGAAATCCAAGAGAACGTGCGTGGTCGCGATGTCTTTATAATTCAATCCACTTGTGCACCTTGCAACGATAATCTCATGGAATTGTTAATGATGACGGACGCACTGCGACGCGCATCAGCAACCAGCATTACTGCTGTGGTCCCGTATTTTGGTTACGCCAGACAAGATCGTCGCGTACGATCCTCTCGCGTGCCTATTTCCGCAAAAGTCGTTGCAGACATGATTGCAAAAGTGGGTATTACACGCTTAATCACCGTTGATTTGCATGCCGATCAAATCCAAGGCTTTTTTTCTATCCCAGTAGATAACGTTTATGCAAGCCCATCAATTTTAGAGCAACATGGCGTGCTCGCAGAGTACCCTGATTTAACCGTTGTTTCGCCCGATGTGGGTGGCGTGGTTCGTGCGCGTGCTATTGCAAAACGTTTGCACGACACGGATTTAGCTATTATCGATAAACGTCGTCCAGCACCCAATCAATCGCAAGTGATGAATGTCATTGGCCATGTTGAAAATCGCCACTGTTTAATTGTGGATGATATTGTCGATACAGCAGGTACATTGTGTCATGCTGCGATGGCATTAAAAGAACGTGGCGCGAAAAAAGTAGCGGCATATTGTACACATCCTGTGTTGTCTGGTCGTGCCATTGAAAACATCGAACAATCCTGTTTAGACGCAGTCATCGTAACAGATACTATTCCCTTATCTGAAGCTGCGAAAAAATGCGCTAAAATAAAGCAAGTTTCGCTCAGCAGCATGATCGCCGAAACCATTTCGCGCATTACGGTGAATGAGTCAGTAAGTTCAATGTTTGAAGATTAATCGTAGAGACGTCGATTTACACCTTAAACGGGTATACAGTCGCGTCTTTCACTAGCAATTCCCCCAAAACTCGTTAAAATACCCATTCTTTAAATCTACCTCCACGGAGTACGTCATGTCAGTTTCATTTGAATTCGAAGCGCAAGCGCGTGTAGCTGCTGGTAAAGCAGGTGCTCGTCGTTTACGTCATGAGGATAAAATACCTGCAATTGTGTATGGTACCGACAAAGCACCGATGCCGATCAGTTTGTCTCACAACAAAGTGATTAAAGCACTCGAGCACGAAGCGGTTTATTCTCATATTTTAACGTTAAAGATCGATAACCACTCAGAAAAAGTGGTACTAAAAGCATTAACGCGTCATCCTGTAAAACCAAAAATCTTACACATGGATTTTTTACGCATTAATACCAAAGAAAAATTAACGATGCGTGTACCGTTGCATTTCTTGGGTGAAGCAAAAGCACCTGGTCTAAAAGAGATGGGCATATTGTCAAAATTAATCACACATTTTGAAGTATCCTGTTTACCAGCAGATTTGCCTGAGTTTATTGCGGTAGATATTTCAGGATTAAACATCGGTGATTCAATTCACATGTCTGAAATTGCGTTGCCAGAAAATGTTGCGTTAGCGCATGCCATTGTCGATGAAGAACACGATCAAGTGGTCGTCAGCATTCATCAACCACGCGCTGAAGAACCAGAAGAAACTGCAGCGCCTGTTGCTGCTGAAACGATTATTACTGGTCAAAAAGAACCTGAAGCAGAAGCACCTGCTGCTGATACGAAGGAAAAACCGAAGAAGTAGCAAGAGCTTTACTACGAAGATCGAGGCAGAAGCCGAGCGTAAGCGAATGCGAAAGCTTGAAGCTGCACTGCATTCACCATCAAAGCGAGCATTATTAGATGTCCGGAATTCGTCTAATCGTCGGCCTCGGAAACCCAGGCGCGCAATATGCCGCAACGCGGCATAATGCTGGTGCCTGGTTCATTGATTATTTTGCACAACAAGAAAATATTGAATTGCATCCCCAAAAAAAATTTCGCGCTCATGTAGGCGAGTGCGGAAATTATTTTTTACTCAAGCCAACAACCTACATGAACGAAAGCGGCATTTCTGTCGCAGCATTTTCAAAATTTTACAAAATAAATCCTGAAGAAATTTTAGTGGTGCATGATGAATTGGATTTTGATGCCGGCGTTGCACGTTTAAAAAAAGGCGGTGGACATGGTGGCCATAATGGATTGCGCGACATCATTTCACACTTAAATTCCCCTGATTTTTATCGACTGCGTATTGGTATTGGTCATCCGGGCCATCGTGATGATGTGGTAAATTATGTATTAGTTCAGCCGAGTCGCGATGATCGTATTGAAATAACAAAAGCGATTGATGAATCAGCGCGTGTGATACCGGATTTATTGGCGGGTGAATTTCAAAAAGCATTCCATACCTTACATTCTTAACATCGCATTATGGCCTGTTTCTGATTTTTCGACGCACAATGCAAATAACTCTGTAAGACATCCCCTGACATACTGTTCTTTTTTATCATCCTGTTTTTCTGCTAAAAGCGGTTTCGCCAATGTTGTCACCGGCATTAAAATTTTAGTAGTCATTATTTTGTGCATCATCATATAAACAGCAAATAACATTAGAAAATTGGCTGTTGATGGAGAAAATAACGCGTAAGCGGTTGCTGCTACTATCACACTCAAGCACGCAAACAATTCCACATTTCTGTCATGTCGTCTTGCATGGTTTTTTCCGTTAAATAAATTAGGTTGCCACATTTTTTCGGGACGATGCGCCCATTGGATCCACATCTGCATGACTGTTTCTTCATCAATTTCAGATGCGATAACAACGCCCATTTTTTTTAATGCAATCATTGTCAACGCTAAAATAGGCGCTCGAAAATGTTCAGCACCTTTTCCAGTGAGCGCAGATTGTTCAGCATTAAATGGTCGAACATTAACACCTCCTGCACCCGCATGATCCGTTGGCAGCAAAAAATTGCCACGTTTTGTTTCTTCGCTGCGATAACGAGGCACATCTGGCATCAATATCCAACTTAAAGGAAACGGCATGCTATGATTTGCTAACAAATTAATATGGGCTTCTACATTGGAAGCAATGGGCGGCACCATATGATGATTGCCAAAAGGGCCTGGCACAGGATCAATATCAAGATGTATAAATTTTATCTGTGCCAACGATTCATTTTGCTCTGCATAATGCGCAGTCAAATGCGCCGCAGAAAAACCACGACTGTAAGACACGGTGATGACTTTGCGTGAACCCGCCGTTATTTTTTGTCGGTCAAGAAGCCACGTGATAGCAGCATTTGCTGCATCGTAACAGGTATTTTTGCCGATCTGTCCATGCACCAATCCAATCACTCTTTGCGCAAAATTACCACCAGCACCTGTTCCGGGAAAAATTTGCCATAGTTTTCCCCGCTCACTGACATTTAATGAACGAGCAACATCAGTAATCACGTCAGAAAGTGTTTCGTCTAATCCACTTCCGGAAAATAATAAAACAAACACCTTCTGTTCTTCGCGCATTTTGCATTTTTCCTTGATAACATCACACTATTATTTTTTAGGATATATCGTGTGCCAAACATTTACGAACACAATAATTTTAAACCCACAGAAAATAGCGGAACAAACGTTTCATTTTCAATGATTCAACAATTATTAAAACAAAATTCCACGCATTTTGTCAGCAACATAAAAACAACCGTTGCCGCATTGGTTTTTGAAAATGATGCATGGCCATTAACGATTAACAAAACCGAGTATCGCAATGCGCTCATTTGCTCTCCCTACACCACTTATGTCACTTACCCGCTGGGAGAATTAAAAAAATTCAATTTTTGGATCAAAGGGATTGTTTTATTAAACACGGCATTTATGTTTTTATTGTGTCGATTAACGAAATTTAATCAAGTGATTCAGGTCAACAATAATTTAAACAGTATCATTAAGCATCCGCGACAATTTATTACATTACTACCTTCGCTTACAAAAAAAATAACGGCCCGATATCCAAAACATGCCATCACTTTTTATCGCGTGAACGATGCACTCGATCAAGATTTTTTAAAAACGTTAAAAGACAATGGGTATTATGTATTTCCTGATCGTGGCGTGCATGTTTTTTTTCCTGAATCAGGATTTATTCGACGCAGTCATGCAAAGCGCGATATCAGTTTATTGCGTAAATCAAGCTATAAAATAGTATCACACGACGAGCTCACGATGCAGGATGCAGAACGTTTTGCGCAACTCTACAAACAATTGTTTGTGGATAAACATTCAAAATACAATCCCATTTACACAGCGCATTATTTTCAAATGGCCATACAGCATCGCTGGCATCATTACACGGCGCTAAGAAATTCGGATGGACAAATTGACGCGTTTATTAGCTGGTTTGACAGTGAAAATACAATGATCTGCGGTCCATTGGGCTATGACTGCGTGGTTGATCGTAAAATGGGATTGTATCGACAATTGGTGGCGTTGTGCTTACAACGCGCTGATGCGCACAATTTAATTTTTAATATGGGTGGTGGTTCTGATGAATTTAAAACGAATCGTGGTAGCACTTCTACGCTGGAATATGTGGCTGTTTATTGCAAGCATTTGCCGCTCTACCGAAGAATTCCTTGGAAAATATTACAGTATTTATGCAATAAACTGATTAAAAAAATTATGGATGCATCGAGTTTGTAATATTACTTTTATACAGCTTCCCCCATTCATTGATTTTATCAAAAGCTGTTTTTAATGCTTCGCCAATGGGTGTCAGCGAATATTCCACGCGAATCTTTGATTCTGATATAACAGTTCGTACAATAATTTTATCATTTTCCAGTTCGCGTAATTGCAATGTCAACATGCGTTGCGTGATTTCAGGCAACACGCGTTTCAACTCTGAAAATCGTTTTGTGCCGTAAAATAAGTGATAAATGATAATGCCTTTCCATTTACCGCCAATTAAATCCATGGTGAGTTCAAAATCACATTTTTGGCGAAGCTGTGTGTTTCGTTTTGGCATAAATTTCAAGGTATAAAAAAGGGTACTAACCCACTGTTTTGTGCGTATTAAATCAAATCAATTCTAGCATAGACTATACTTGATAAAAATAATACACATACAAACAGGGGTTGTTATGACAGCTAAAAAACATTTTCATATGGCAGCACTTCCGCTTGATAAATTTGATGATAAATTGGAATTGCATCGTATTGTCGCAAAAGAAATGGCGATCGTGTATGCCAGATTTGAAAAAGACGGTAAACATGAAAACATCACACACAGCAATGAAGAATTTTTTTATTTGATTGATGGTCACATGGAAGCATATGTCGGAAAAGAGAAATATGAATTAAAAAATGGCGATGGTTTATTAATTCCCCCTAATGAACCGCATGGTTTTCGAATATTAAAAACTAGTATTGCTTTAATTACTTTTGCACCACCTATCAGTCATGAACGAGCGGAAGAAATCAA
>Ga0207016_1011_pt1 | contig 48831 bp, 43 predicted proteins | sample Alteio_BWMinCont_54_FD_153469 | JGI IMG/M metagenome (GOLD analysis project Ga0207016, IMG submission 153469) | Enriched cells from forest soil in Barre Woods Harvard Forest LTER site, Petersham, Massachusetts, United States -... | ecosystem: Environmental > Terrestrial > Soil > Temperate forest >...
AAATAATATTCTGTCTTCATTGGATATCTGATCCGATGCTCTCACAAAAATCCCTCCCGGATGGTCTCTTAATTCAACCGGAATCAATGCCTGAATCTCATTTTGAAAATCTTGCCTGTATACACTATGTTCTTCATTCCAAATCACCAAATCAACAGCAAGCCCTTTTAAACGCCAGTAGGAGTGAGCTTGTATAAGTTGTTTGACCAACTGTATATTGGCTTGGTCTTCCACTTTCAAAAGGACTATGGGTAAATCTCCCGAAATGGAATATCCCCATAAACCGGACTGCCCTCTGCGGTTATTAATGAGAATGGAAGCATCTGCACGAAACGACGGATTGGTAAATATAATTGAACTGGCAAGGCGACCATACAATTGTGCATCGGCTTCTGTTGCATTTATTTGCCTTAGCACTACCTGGCTATGTGTCCAGGTAAGCTCAAAAACACGATCTTTATGGTGTCTGTCCTGATATTTATCTACTAGGCTCTTGCATACTTCTTTTGTTTCAGCGACACCTATTACCATGTCTATCGTCGCTGTTTCATAGGGTTCCAGAATTATTTTATATCGTATAGCAACAATGGGGTCTAAAACTGAGCCTTGATTTCCTGAAAGCTTACCTGGAATTTTCATCGCTTTCGGATTCGCAGTTGTATTCCCCCTGCCAATAAATTCCATTCGGTCTGTTTCGTAAGATATTTCCACCGGGTCTTTTCCCTGCAAGGTCATTAAATGGAACATCCAGGGCGATTGCTCATCGCCAGAACGTGGTCTGCGGGTGCAAAGGATGGCATGTTGTTCCGGGAGGATTTCCGTTTGCACAAAAAGACTGTTGAATGCCTGCTGCATTAAATCTGAATCGGGAGGTGCAAGAACTACTTCTGCGTAACTTGTAACTTCAATAGTTTTTCGAACACCCGAAAGATTAGTTATGAGTACCCTTCTCATTTCTATATCATCTTCGGGCGATACAACAATTTCAGTGATTGTTTCTATCTCGTTATGGATAGTATGAAAGTCTGCGCGGCCTTGTGAAAACACAGCTTCATACTTCTCACCCTTTTTCAATGTTGGTTGGTAGGTATTCGACCAGTACATTCTCTTCTTTCCGCTTATGGAATTAGTGGATAAATCGCGTATATAACAGAAAGCGCCCCAATTATCGCATGTGCTGTCTTCACGCCAACGTGTAACAGCAAGATTTCTCCAGCGGCTATAGCTTCCACCTGCATTTGTCACCATTACATGGTATCTTCCATTAGAGAGCAGTTGCACTTCGGGTGTAGGAGTATTAGGTGTGGTGATTGTTCTTGTTTCCGTGCCAACAGATGTGTAGGAAATATCGCTCATATCGGTAGTATGCGCAAAGAATGTTGTGGCTTTCGGAATTCGTTCCTGCAGTAATAAAAGTGTTGCCTTAAATTGTGGTTCCGATTCGAATAGTTTTTGCATAGGTTTGTCAAGGAGCAGATAAGCCAATGACAGTAGACTCATTCCCTGGTGATGGGCCATGAATGAATAAATAATAGCGCTTGATTGACCGGTTGGTAAACGGGACGCTGTAAAGTCTATGGCTTCATAAAACCCGTATCGTCCTTCATATCCTTTTTTATATAGAAGCTCCAGGTTTTCACAGGCCTTTTCAGGGGCTACCATAAGTGCAATGGCAGATGCATAAGGAGCAATAACGGAGTCTTCTTCCAACCCACGCTTCAATCCTAAACCCGGAGCGCCAAATGCACGATATTGGTAATTTGAATTAGCATTCAGCATATTATATCCCGATTCTGAAATGCCCCAAACCTCTCCTGTCTTCTTCCCGTATTCAATTTGCCATTTTACCGCGGCTTTACAAGTTTCGTCAAGTAATGTATTTTCATAAGTAGGCATTACTAAAAGCGGCATAAGGTATTCGAACATAGAGCCACTCCAGGAAAGAAGAATAGGAGCTCCATTTACGTTAGTTAATAAACGCCCCAGTGCAAACCAGCTCTCTTCAGGCAGTTTTCCCTGGGCAATGCAAATGAAGACACATAACCTGGCTTCCGATGCCAGCAAATCATAAAAGCCAGAATCAAGTCGGTGTTCCAGCACATTGTAACCAATGGTGAGTAGATTTTGTGATTTGTTAAACAAGAAATCCCATTCCATATCTGCCAGTTGATTGCACCGTTCAGCCAGGTTTTCAATGGTGGCAATCTGTTCGCTTACCTGGTTAATGGAATTGGTTAAAGAAGTTTTAAATAATTGAAGCCACTCATTTTCATCGGGTGTATTGGTTTCAGTTAGATAACGATTTGTCTCAGCTTGTAATTCCAGGGCTGTTTTTAATAATTCCTCGGGTGTTGAATTTGTATTGATAGAAAGAAAATCTATAAACTTAGGTGGGGCAGAGCTCAATAAAAACCAAGGTTCATAGATTTTAAAATCTTCATTTATCCGCAGCAATTGGTTGTCAAGCGCCTGTTTCCACCAATAGGTTTCACTTTCCGGATTCGTATCCAGTTTTTCAATAATGGAAGTAAAATTTTTTGTCAGTGTTCCTATGTAAAAGCTCACTTCATAACGTGTAACAATATCAGAATTACATGCTGCTTCTAAATCAATTTTAAATTGTTGTAGCAATTTGCTGTCTTTTTCTTCCAAGGTATCCATAAGCACACGTAACGTATCCCTGATGCCCTCAAATAATTTAAGTCCTAATATTTTTTTATGGGGTATAGCAAGCAATCCTTGTCTTAATATAAGTAAATGCCCGGCAAGGTTTCCACTATCTACAGTTGAAATATATTTTGGCGTTAAGGGGGTCAATGATTCTGTATCATACCAGTTATAAAAATGTCCTTTGTAGCGTTCCATATTTTCCATGGTACCTATTGTCTTTGCTATTCGCTCAATAAGTTGCCCCGTAGTTATGTAGCCAAATTCGCAGGCCGATAAACTGGAGAGTAATGACAACCCAATATTGGTAGGAGATGTTCGATGTGCTAATAGTATGACCGGCTGTTCCTGGTAATTATCAGGAGGCAGCCAATTATCTTGCTTCTCAACAAAACGCTCAAAGAATGCCCATGTTTTTCTTGCTAACTTCCGCAGGAAAATATTCTGCTCATGAGTAAGTACGGATACCTGTTTTGCAATTGGTTTACTTGTCCACCAGGTGATAAAAGGCGCCACGAGCCAAAGTATCAGGATAGGTTCCGCTATCATTAGCTTGGTGGGAGAATAAATTACTAAACAGATAAATACAGCTAAGCTGATAAATGGCTCTACCCACATGAAAGAATAGGAGTTGAGTATGCTTGTTTTTTTTATCCTTTGTTCATGGGCGAATGAGTTCCATTCCAACAGTTTTTTTCGTGTGATAAGCATCTTCCATAACGCGCGGATTATGGCCCTTAAAGTAGAAAAAGCCTCATGCGGAAGACAGATAAGTGTAAATAAGTTTTTTACAAAAACATCTGCAATGCCGTTAATTGTATTTTTTATGTGATGCGTTAAAATGACATCTTTAGGTTTATGGAGCGTATCCCACGCAGAAGTAATAAGAATAGGCACAACAATAATTCCCGAAACGGCAATTGTCCAAAATAAGGAAGAAGGCAGTATAATCCATCCTAATAGTAATAGGGTTGTAAGCGCCAGGGGAAAGAGACTTCTCCGGATGTTATCGAATATTTTCCAGCGTGATAATCCGGAGACAGGATTTTTGGTCCAATGCTTTCCAGGGGCTGGAACAAAAGGCAGCAACCAGGCAAGGATCTGCCAATCGCCACGAATCCAACGCAAGCGCCTTTTTATGTCGGCAATATAGGTGGTTGGATACTTCTCGAATAATTGCACATCACTTAGAAGCCCTGAGCGGACATAACAGCCTTCCAGTAAATCATGACTTAAAATGCTGTTTTCACGGAATCTTCCATCCAATACTTTTATAAAAATGTCTACATCATAAATTCCTTTGCCTATAAAGGAGCCTTCAGCAAATAAATCTTGGTAGACATCTGAAGACGCACGGGTGTAAGGGTCAATGCCCGGCTCATTTCCATGCATGCGGGCATATAAAGAACCTGTTATGTCGGGTAAACTTACCGTTACCCGCGGTTGAAGAATGCCATATCCTTTTGTTACCCGTTTTTTCGTTTCATCATACCATGCATGATTCAGGGGATGCGCCATTGTTCCAATTAACTTCCAGGCAGACCCTAAAGGCAATTGCGTATCCTCATCCAGCGTAATAATATATCTTATAACAGGAAAAATAGACTGGTCGCCTATGACAAGGGAAAATCGATCTTGTGAACTTCCCCGCAATAAGGAATTTAATTCTGATAGTTTACCGCGTTTTCTTTCGTAACCCATCCATGCGCCTTCCTTTGCATTCCAACGTCTCGGGCGATGAAAAAGATAAAATAAATCGTTTTTATCCCTCTTGTATTTTTTATTTAGTTCTTCTATTTTTTGTTTGGCTAAATCAACCAGTGATTGGTCTTCAGGAAGTGTTTCCTGGGAAGCATCGGTAAAATCAGTCAATAGTCCAAAATGTAAATTATCATTCCGGTTGGCCAGGAAACGAACTTCCAACGCTTCCACTAAGTTCTCTATCTCTTCAGTACCGGTCAACATGGAGGGAACTACCACCAACGTGCGAGATTCCGGGGGAATGGCATGGGCGAAGTCCATCCTTGGAAGTAAATTGGGCTTAAACCATATAGTAGAAAAGAAGTTAACAACGGAGATTGCAAGCTGGCTTGTGCATAGAAGAGAAAGAAATGCAATTAACGAAAGAAGCCACGGATTTTTGATATCCCAATACGCTCTCAGCAAAAGACCAGCACCTATTAAGAATGTAATTAAGAAAATGGTAAGCAAATACATTTGGAAAGTGTATTTTTTCAGTGCATCCCGTATCTGTTGGAAACCCGAGATGTGCATTTTAGCCAATTTTTTGGTTTGTTTTACACCATCTCCAATCAGGTAGTACCCCACATGCGATGTACGGGTATCGTTATTGTTCGCGAGTGAATTTTCACGCATTAAGCGGATAGCTATAAAAGCCACTTCATGCTCGGTTATCTTGCTTTTTTTTGCAATATATTCTACTACGTGACGATATCTGTCGCGTGTCGAAAAATCCATTAATCCATAAATGCCGTCATTATCTTCACGGAGCGTCTGTTCAACAATGCTGTGTTCTTCTACAAACTCACGCCAATCTTTTGCGTCGAGCAAACGTAGGCTGCCTATACTGTTGCTCATGGAAACCTGGTCGGCGGCCTGCTTCTGAATTTCCGCATTTACCAACTCAGCGCTTGTTAAACCACTTTCTGATAATTGCTGTTCTATCCAGTTGAGCGATAATGCCAAATCAGGTCCTTTTCCTCGCAGTTGACGTATTAATTCAGATACAAAGGCACTCACCATTGGAGGATTGGAGCGCGCCATGTCTGCAATTACGAGTATCAGATTTTTAGGGTCTTTCTCTGAAGTTTCGATCATTTTTTTCGCCCAATAATCTGCTAAATTTCCATCCACCCTGTCAAGGGCAATCCGGGCTGACACACGCCGTAAGTTTTCAATCAGTGCCAAGCGAAGCATAATAGGTATGGCCCACAATTCACCTAATTTTAAAGTTGTAACAGTTTGGTAAGCTTTTATAAAACTGCTCAGGCTCTCTATATCTATTCTTCCGTCGCTATGCGAAATTATCCTTAGAACAATGTCATATACCCGTGTAAGTCCTGCTGATGTACCATTTAATAAGTGTGGTAGCCCTTCGCTATAATCTTTCGGGAAATGCAGTTTAGCATTCCGGATATGTTCTTCTATTAGGTAGAAGTTATCTATTAACCATTCGCCCGCTGGCGTAATCTGGTATTTTTTTTTGATGGAATTAGTGAGGAGCTTGCGTGCTTCGTATAAGGTATTCTCATTATCTGTAAGCCGTTTGAGTAAATGATCTTTTGCCCGTTTGGTGCTTAGTTTATGGGTTCCTGCAAGTACTTTGCCAAAACGTTCCATCTGGTCAGAACTAAATAATTCTTCCCTCAATGGTTCCTCATTCAGATAACCTTTTTTTGGGGTATTAATTTGAAAAAAGGACCTCATACTTGTAATAAGCTCGTGTGCCGCGGGTATCAATTTCATACAATCTTTTCTTTTACTTTTAAAGCATCATCAACTACATGTTGCGCCTCTTCAATTATTTGTTTCAAGTGTTCTTTTCCCAAAAAGCTTTCCGCATAAATTTTATAAATATCTTCTGTTCCAGAAGGGCGGGCAGCAAACCAACCATTCTCCGTTGATACTTTTATACCGCCTATTGAGGCATTGTTTCCGGGGGCATTGCTAAGAATATTTTTTATTTTTTCACCGCCAATTTCTCTTTGTTTTACTTGTTCAGCCGAAAGATTTTTTAATTTCTCTTTTTCTTCAGGCGTAGCTTTTGCTTCCACACGGACATAAACAGGTGTACCCAATTCTTGTGTTAGGTTATTATATAACACACCCGGATCACTTCCCAATTTTGCTGTAATTTCAGCTGAAAGCAATGTCGGAATAAATCCATCCTTATCGGTTGTCCATACGCTGCCATCCAATCTTGAAAAAGATGCACCCGCACTTTCCTCTCCTCCAAAGCAGAGGGAAGAATCAATTAATCCATCTACAAACCATTTAAATCCGACGGGTACTTCATAAAGCTGCCTTCCAAGTTTTGCAGTAACGCGGTCAATTAACTCTGTGCTCACAACTGTTTTTCCCACCGCTGCTGTTTTGGCCCATTGGGTGCGATGCTGAAGAAGATAGGAAATGGCAACCGATAAATAATGATTGGGATTTAATAGTCCTGCACTTTTGGTAACAATTCCGTGCCTGTCGTGGTCTGTATCGCAAGCAAAAGAAATATCAAACTTATCTTTCATATCAATCAATCGCTGCATGGCAGAAGGAGATGAAGGATCCATGCGAATTTGCCCATCCCAATCCACGGTCATAAAACGGAAGGTGGGGTCAACGATTTTACTTACTACGGTCAAATCTAAATGATAGCGTTCGGCAATAGGTTCCCAATAATGAACACCTGCACCGCCAAGAGGGTCAACGCCCATTTTTATTTTGGAATCGCGCAGAAGGTTCATGTCAATAATATTTCCCAGGTCGCTTATGTAAGCCTGGATATAGTCATGCCGATGTGTGGTAGAGGTGCGAAGCGCTTTTTCAAAAGGAATTCTTTTCACCAGTTGAAGGTTTTCCTTCAGCAGTTCATTTGCTTTTGCTTCAATCCAATTGGTAACGGCACTTCCGGCAGGCCCTCCGTTGGGCGGATTGTATTTAAAACCTCCATCATCCGGGGGATTGTGAGAGGGAGTAATAACGATACCATCTGCTAAACCTGTTTTACGATCCTTATTGTATTTTAAAATAGCATGAGAAATAACAGGGGTAGGGGTATACTCATCTCCTTCTGCAATCATTACATCCACACTATTAGCTGCAAGCACTTCCATGGTAGAGGCAAAAGCTGGTGCTGAAAGAGCATGAGTATCAAAGCCCAGGAATAATGGGCCATCTATTTTATTTTGCTTGCGGTATAAACAAATGGCTTGTGTGATGGCAAGAATATGACGCTCATTAAAAGTATTTTTGAATGAAGAACCCCGGTGGCCGGAAGTGCCAAATGCGACACGTTCGCCTACGTTAGAAGGATCCGGTATTCCTGTATAGTAAGCAGTAACAAGTCGGGGCACATTTACCAGTATTTTTTGTTCCGCCAGTTTTCCGGCATAAGGGCTTATTTTCATTCGTATTTTAAATTTTTAATATTTTTCGGTATATCATTGTTTGACAAGTTCAGTAATTTTTTTCAAACGGCGGGTATGCCTTTCTATATCTATAAATTTTGCCGCGAGAAAAACCACTATCAATTCCCATGCAAGTGAATGGTCAACTACCCTGCCACCTAAACAAATCATATTCATATCATCGTCTTCCACGCCCTGCTGTGCCGAAAACTTTTCATGAATCAGGCAAGCCCTAATACCTGTTACCTTATTTGCTGCAATACAAGCGCCAACGCCACTACCGCAAATAGCTATGCCGCGAGTGATACTGCCACTTGATATGGCACGGGCAAGGGGAATTATATAATCGGGGTAATCATCATCCGGGTTCTGTTCAGTGTTGCCAAAATCAATTACCTCGTATCCGGAGTTACTCAGCATTTTCTTTACATATTCCTTCAATTCAAATCCCGCATGGTCTGCGGCAATTCCAATTTTTTTCCCCGATTGCGGTATTTGCTCTGTTGCAGTAATCATGGTTTTTATTTTTTTAATAAATGCATTGCCCTTTCACAAATATTTTCGATGGTGAATCCATATTCACGCAGCATAATTTCTCCCGGAGCTGATGCTCCAAAGGTATCAATGCCAATTACATCACCTTTGTCGCCCACATAACGATGCCAGCCCTGGGTTATACCAGCTTCTACCGCTATTCTTGCACTCACGGATGGTGGAAGTACCGTATTACGGTATTCTATAGTTTGAGCTTCGAATAATTCCCAACTGGGCATGGAAACAAGCCTTACAGAAACATTTCTTTCGATTAGTTTTTTCTGCGCTTCCACTATCAGGCTAACTTCTGAACCGCTGGCAATTAGTATTAATTCTGGCTTATAATCAGGCGCATCTGACAATATATACGCACCGAAACGAAGCCCGTCAGCAGGATCAAATATTTTTCGGTCAAGGGTTGGCATATCTTGTCTTGACAGAATTAAAGCTACCGGCGCTTTGTGCGATTCAATTGCCATGCGCCATGCCATTGCTGTTTCATTGGCATCGCCCGGACGGATGGTAATAAGCCGTGGAATTGCCCGGAGACTTGCAATGTGTTCTATGGGCTGGTGGGTGGGGCCATCTTCACCCATGGCAATACTGTCGTGTGTGAAAACGTAAACTACATTCAATTCCATTAATGCTGCAAGACGGATAGCTGGTCGCATATAATCTGAAAAGGTTAAGAACGTAGCGCAAAATGGAAGAATGCCACCATGTGCAGCCATGCCATTTGATATGGAGGCCATACCATGTTCACGAACGCCAAATTGCAAATTGCGCCCGGAGTAACTCCACCCGCCCTCGGCAGAACCTTGCAGGTCACCAACTGCCATAGAAGGATTCTCAAAATTTCCGGCACCTTTAAGTTCTGTATATGTAGATGTATTCAAATCGGCGGAGCCGCCAATAAAGCCGGGTAGTAAGGGGCTAAATGTTTGCATAATTTTGCCCGAAGCAACACGTGTTGCCATTCCTTTAGCATCAACGGGGAAAACAGGAATATTTGCACCCCAACCAAGAGGCAGTTTTCCATTAATAAGACCTCGAAGTTCTGAAGCAAGTTCAGGATAGCTCTTTTCATATAATGAGAATTTATTTTCCCATTCTTTTTCTAACTGTTTTCCATTTTCAATGGCTTTTCGAAAGTGCAGTTCAGCTTCTTTTGGAATTAGAAAGTCAGGTTCGGCAGGCCAACCCAGATTTTCTTTTGTCAACTTCACTTCTTCCTTTCCCAAGGGAGAGCCATGCGCCGCACAGGTATCTTGCTTATGAGGTGAGCCATATCCAATATGTGTCCGAATGAGAATCAGCGATGGGCGTTCTGTTTCTTCCTTAGCAATACGAATAGCATTTTCAATGGATTCCAAATCGTTACCATCTTCAACAGATTGAGTATGCCATCCATATGCCTCAAATCGTTTGGCATGGTCTTCTGTGAATGTTACCTGAGTTGATGAAGCAAGTGTGATGTGGTTGTTATCGTACAGGTAAATCAATTTACCCAGTTTTAGATGCCCAGCCAATGGAGCGGCTTCGGCAGATACCCCTTCCATCAGGTCGCCATCGCTAACCAATCCGTAGGTATTGTGATTAATAATATCAAAGCCTGGTTTATTGTAGCGTGCTGCAAGATAAGCTTCAGCAATTGCCATACCCACACCATTGGCAAATCCTTGTCCAAGTGGTCCTGTGGTGGTTTCAACACCGGGGGTTAAGCCATGTTCAGGATGTCCGGGGGCTTTGCTTCCCCACTGGCGAAATTGCTTAATTTCTTCCAAGGGCAAATCATATCCGGTGAGGTGCAGCAGACTATATAATAACATGGAACCGTGTCCGGCAGATAGCACAAACCTGTCACGGTTAAACCAGTGAGGGTTTGTAGGAGTATGTTGAAGAAATCTGGTCCATAATGTATATGCCATTGGAGCAGCACCTAACGGTAAACCCGGGTGTCCGCTATTTGCTTTCTGCACAGCATCTATAGAAAGGAAACGGATGGTATTAACACAAAGTTCATCTAGCTTTTCAGAGTTAAATATTGTCTTTGTAATGGTATTCATAAGTGCTATTATTGTTTGTATAAAGGACGATATTCTTGCATAATCGGGTGTTACATAAATCCCGTGAAAAGTTGCATAATTCACACATTTTAAAGAGGCACCTTAATAATAGTCAATGGATTACTAAAAAAAGGAACTATCGCTACCCTTTACTCAATTGAGGCAAAAATGCCAAACTAACTTAAATAACATGTGATATGTGTAACAATTTTTAAGCCATGTGTAATATCGTTCGGCATAAATGAACGCACTTTTGCACTCAATAAAACATAAATTAAAACCAACAAAATATGAAAACAACAGGATATATTATTATTGCAATGCTTGTGCTTGCCGGATGCTCCAATTCGGACCAGGTTCAAAAGCTAACAGACTTAAACAGACAGGATTCAACACTTCTTGCACAGGCCAATCAAAAAGATTCTAATGTAACCTCTTATCTGAGTGCACTTAGCGAAATACAGGATAATCTGGACAGGATCAAGGCTCGTGAAAAAATGATAACCGTAACTTCCGGTGAAAACAAACAGTCGGTTGTTGCAGAAGTAAAGGAACTGGACGAATGGATTCTTGCCAATGATAAGAAAATGACCAGCCTTCAAGCAAGACTAAAAAGCATGACTATTAAAAATGCAAATCTTTCAGATATAGTAATGCACCTTTCACAGGAAATTTCCATGAAGGATACAGAAATTTATGTATTACAAAATAACCTAATACAGACTAATAATGCTTTGCAAACCGTTAACGCCAACTTCGATGATAGCATGAGTGTAATATATGCGCAACGGGCACAGGTAGCCGATTTAACCAATCAAATAAATACTGTTTATTATTCCTGCGGAACCATGAAACAACTAAAAGATAATGGCATTATAGATAAACAAGGCGGATTTATTGGAATAGGGCGTACATCCAAAGTAAACCCCAATATTGATAACTCAAAGTACACACGAGCCGATCTTACTACCTGTAAAAGCATAAGTTTAAATGGGAAGTTTAAGAAGTTCATCACTACCCATCCTGATAATTCTTATACGATCACCAGTGATGATAAATCGGATTATGTTTCCATAACAAATCCTTCGGCATTCTGGGGAGAAAGTAAATATATGGTTGTCGCATTAAAATAGTTAGTGTAGTAGTGTGATGTTTAAAGTAGTCTCGCAGAAATGCGGGACTTTTTTTTATGTCCTACACTAAAGATAAGATATGTGTAACATCTTTTCTGTAATGTGTAATGCTTCTCTGCGTAAACAGAAGGACTTTTGCAGCGTAATTATTAATTAAATCATTTAAATCAAAAAATCATGAAAAAGAATATCAAAAATCCAGTAAAAGCGGGACTGCTTATAGCATCCTTTATGCTGGTATGTGGAATGTCCTCTGCGACAATATACACAGCATCGGCAACAGGTAATTGGAGCAGCGCAGCAACGTGGGGAGGCAGTGCACCTCCATTTACATTACCGGTAGGCGACATAGTTGTTGTCCCTTTGACTTACACGGTAACGATGGACCAAAATGTTGCAGTTAACGGTACAGTAAATGTACTTGGAACACTCTCAGCAGCTCCTTACATTAGGTTGAATGTAAATTCAGGCGGTTCTTTAGCCGGTGCAGGAAGCATCAATGCAGCCAAGTTTATGCTAAATACAGGAGGTTCATTCACCTTCACAGGCGCAGTTATTGCCGACACTATCATCAATTCGATGGTTAGTCTCAGTACCACAGCTCAAATTAAGTTTTTTAATGAGCTTAATCTGTCAGGCTTACTTACAATGGATGCAGCCGGTGTATTAACAGCCGGATCTAATTCTGATATAATTATATCGGGAGGAGGCGTTGCATTATCAGGTGGCACACTCGTGCTTACTTCACCATATAGTGTAAACTATATTAATACTTCTGCCACAGCAGGGTTGGAACTAAGTGGCGTCGGATTAGGCGTTGTAACTATTGACGTGCCAAGTGCCGATACAGTGGCATTAACTTCCAGCGTTGTAATGGACGATTCGTTAAAATTTACCAGCGGTGTATTGAAGCTTGATGGCTTTAATCTTACCACCAGCAGCCAGATAACGGGCAATGTTGCCATAGCAGGTAATGTTCTTTCAAGCATTACTGTAAATACAGTAACGGGGTTGTCAAACTCGATTGGCTTTGTAAAGGGATTTCAGAATTTGAATAACCTAACGGTTAATGTAGGTATTGGTAATTCAGTAGCTATTTCATCTGCACTTACCCTGGCCGGCAACCTGGTGCTTTCGACCGGTAGCGAGCTTAACATCAGTGGTGAAGCTCTTACGATAGTAGGTAATTTAACTGGTACAGGCTTTTTAGCAGTGAATTCTCTTTCGAAATTAGCCTTTACAGGTATTAATACTATTACCGGAGATGTTGCACTTAGCGGCATCTCGCTGGGTAAGTTTACTGAGAATATCGGAAACACACATAGCATAACCCTGGCAACAGCCTTGAATGTGGATACCCTTAATTTAGTAAGCGGAACACTCGTTCTCAATGGAAACAATTTAGCTATAAATGCCGACATTGCTGCATTAGGAAAAGGTATGGTTTTTTCAACTCATGCTTCCAACATCAGTGTAAATACATTAACAGCAGTTACCGATTCAATTATGTTTTCACCATTGGGCGATACTATAAAGAATCTGACTATGAATGTAGGAAATGCAGGCTCACTTAAATTGGGTTCAGAACTTATTATTGACGGAACCTTGAATTTTGTAAAAGGTTACGTTGATATCGGAAGCAGTGATTTAGAGATAGCTCGCACAGGTGCTGTTACCGGGGCAAGCAACACGTCTTATATAATTACGAGCAAAGGTGGTTATTTAACCATGAATGATACCATAGGTAAAACTATCACATATCAAGTGGGTACAGTAGCTAACTATTTGCCTGCAACCTTAAACCTTAATCCGGGTTCTGCAGTTGGAACGGTAGGCTTAAGCGCTATGCCTCAAGTTTACTCACAAGGTACTACAGGTGTTGTAATATCGGCCAGCCAACCAATGGTTGCTGCTACCTGGTTATTTCAAAATAACATAGGTACAGGCATCAATGCCAACATGCAATTGTCATGGTTGGCTGCGGCTGAAGTAAATGGATTTTTACATACCGACTTCAGTTATATTTCGCATTATGCATCTATGTGGGATAATATTGGCGACAGTATGGTCGCAACAGTGGCAGGAAGCATGTATAGTTTAGTACGTGCGAATGTTACTTCTATGAGTCCGTTTGCAGTGTTTAATCAGCAAACAATTCCTACTTCAGTAAATGAAATAACTGCAAGCACCGGAAACGTTGTAATATATCCTAACCCTGCTACCGGCAACCTGAATATACAAAATACTACAGGTTCTACAGCGCTTGTTTATGGAGAAATTTACAATGCATTTGGACAATTAGTTTCTACCTTTCAGTTTCATAATACGGCAACAGTTGTTTCTGTTGCTGGCTTAGCTGATGGTATGTATATCCTGAGACTTCACAATGACAATATGGAAGTTGTAAAGAAATTCAGCAAGATATAAGACTGATCAACAAGCTTTCAAAGCAAATTTAATGAGTCCCCGGCAGGATATGCCGGGGACTTTTTTATAGCTAATAATACGTATTCCCTATTACGCACACTTACAATGCTTACGTGATATATATAATAATCTCTCATTACTATGTAATACCTCAATGGTTCAATAGGCCGATTTTTGTATCGTAATTATTAGTAACTAATTTAAATAAAAAAAATAACATGGAATCAACAAAAAATAAAACCACCGAGACCTTCAAAATGAATGGCAATTGGGAAACCCAATCCAAGCAGCTTAAGAAGAACTATTCCCAACTAACAGATGCCGACCTCAAGTTTGAAGCCGGTAAAGAAAACGAATTGCTCAGCAGGATAGAAACCAGGCTGAACAAAAATCGTGAAGATGTGATTGGTATTATCAAAAAAAGCCAACCTCAAAAAGTAGAGATTGCTCCCCGTAAGCCTTCCCGTAGCCTTTAATAGGTAGTAGGTATTTGTTTTTAATAGCAATAAAAGGGTGGAGATTCAACAATTCGTCCTTTTCTATATTTTGAAGTTCAGCCCACTAACCTGTGATTTATGTAACTATTCTCTTTAGTTATGTAACTCTTTCTGTTTATAGTTACTCAACTTTGCATTTACCTGAAATGCGCTCATTTACAAACTAATATTTTGAAGTTATATATAAAATACATGGTGAGTAACCGCTGTAAAATGGCGGTGAAAGAAGTATTAAAAAAGATGGAATTGCACTTTATGGTGGTCGATTTAGGTGAGGTGGAAATTATGGAGACCCTTTCTCCAGAGCAACTGGACCAACTGAAAGTGGAGCTGCTTGCTTCAGGGTTTGAATTAATGGATGATAAAAGGGCCGTATTGATTGAAAAAATAATCGGTGTAATTTCTGAAATGATTCATTATTCCAATGATATTCCTAAAATGAATTATTCAGACTACATTAGTGAAAAGCTAAAGCACGATTATACCTATATGTCCAACATATTTTCTGAAGTGAAAGGCATTACCATACAGCAATTTATTATCGCTCATAAAATTGAAAAAGTAAAAGAATTACTATTCTACGACGAACTGAACCTCACAGAGATTGCATACAGATTGCATTATAGCAGCGTAGCACATTTATCTAATCAGTTCAAAAAAATTACCGGGCTTTCTCCTACGCAGTTTAAGCAATTGAAGGATAAAAAAAGAAGCCCTATAGAAGAAATCGGAAATTTAACTAATAAAGATATAAATTCATCAAGTTAACACATGGCCAAAATAAAAAAAACGGTCCAGGATGAATTGCTGGATGCTCAAAAAGAAATTATCCTTCAAAAAGAAGAGAATAAAAGATTAGCATCTGAGTTACTCATTGCACATAAGAAACTCACTTTTCAGGATACTGAGAAGGATAAACGGGCGGCAGAATTAGGTGTTGCCAACATAGAACTTGCTTTTCAGAACAAGGAAAAAGCAAAAAAAGAAATTACCCATAAAAAGCTGAAAGCATTCAGTCATTCTGTAAAATTGACTTCTCAATATGCAAGGAGCCTGATAGAAGCCACGCTAGACCCTTGGGTCACCCTGGATTTAAAAGGTGTAATTACAGATGTAAACGAGGCTATGGTAAAAGCTACTGATAAAGTGCGTGAAAATCTTGTAGGCACGAAATTTACTACCTATTTTGTTGAAGTTAAGAAGGCAGCAAATGTACACAGGGAAATTTTTTCAAAGGGTTTTATATTGAATTATCCACTCACTATAATTGATGGTGTACTGACAGATGTACTGTTAAGTGGTTCGGTTTATAAAGATGAAGATGGTAAAGTGATAGGTGCAGTAGTGGTAGCGAGGGATGTAACTGATTTAAAGAAGATAGAAAAGGAGCTGATAGAAGCCAAAGTATTCGCGGAATTAGCTACAGGAATTGCCCAGGTTGCAAAAAGCAAAGCTGAAACTGCCAGGCGGATAGCGGAAGACGCAGTGAAGGCGAAACAACAGTTTTTGTCAAACATGAGTCATGAGATCCGGACCCCTATGAATGCCATTATAGGATTTACGAAAGTGGTATTGAAGACAGAACTGTCGGCTAAACAAAAGGAATATTTAACAGCGATAAAAATGAGTGGCGATTCATTAATCGTACTTATTAATGATATACTGGATCTGGCAAAAGTAGATGCCGGGAAAATGACGTTTGAGCAAGTGCCTTTTAAAATGGCATTATCCATATCTGCTATGATCCATTTGTTTGAGACCAAAATACAGGAAAAAAATTTGGTATTAATTAAGGAATATGACACGAATATTCCGGAAATATTGGTTGGCGACCCGGTGCGTTTGCACCAGATTATTTTAAACCTGGTCAGCAATGCCGTGAAGTTTACCTCAAAAGGAAAAATAACCGTAAGCGCCCGTTTGTTGGATGAAGATGGAGAGAAAGCGACGGTACAATTTGCCGTCAGTGACACGGGAATAGGAATACCCGAAAGTAAGATAGATAAAATATTTGAAAACTTTCAGCAGGCCTCCAGCGGCACTTCCAGGCTATATGGTGGAACCGGCTTAGGTCTTGCTATTGTTAAACAATTAGTAGAGCCTCAGGGAGGAAGTATCAATGTGAAAAGTAAAATTGATGAAGGCTCCACCTTCAGTTTTATACTAAGTTTTCAGAGAACAAAAGAAGAGACACCTGTAGAAACAGAATTAATGGAGCTGGATACGGATATAAGAAACATTAAAGTATTAGTAGTGGAAGACATAGCGCTCAATCAATTATTAATGAAAACGCTTTTAGATGACTTCGGATTTGAACGCGATATTGTTTCCAACGGTAGAATAGCTATAGAAAAACTCAAGGACAAAGAGTATGATATAGTACTAATGGATTTGCAGATGCCAGAGATGAACGGATTTGAAGCAACAGATTATATCCGCAATAAGCTAAACTCCAAAATTCCTATTATAGCCTTAACTGCTGACGTAACAACAGTTGATCTTGAAAAATGCAAGGCAGTTGGCATGAATGATTATATCGCCAAACCTGTTGACGAAAGACTATTGTACAGTAAAATAATAACATTGGTTAAAAAGCCCGTGGATGCGAAAATTACCGGGAACAAAGGGATTGGAAGTTTTCAAAGCAATAAAGTAAAATGCATTGACCTCGCTTATTTGATTCACCGTACAAAATCCAATCCTAAATTGATGATGGAAATGATATCGCTTTACCTGGAACAAACCCCGCCCTTAGTCGTTACCATGAAGCAGAGCCTGCTGGATAAGGACTGGGATTCGTTGTACGGGGCTGTCCATAAAATGATTCCTTCATTTTCCATTATGGGTATTAATATAGATTTTGAAAATATGGCAAAAAAGGTTCAGGAATATGCAAGCACCCAACAGCAGGCCGATGGAATACCTGACCTTGTGCGACAACTTGAAAATATATGCGCCCAGGCGTGTAAAGAATTGGAAATAGAGTTTGATATGATAAAAAATACCCCGATATGAAAAATGAAAAAATAAAGCTTTTCCTGGTAGATGATGATGCCGTATTCTTAAAATCATTGGAAATTGAGTTTCTGCAACATGCTGATTTTAATATTGAAACGTATGCCACCGGGGAACTTTGTATGAATAATTTATCACATAATCCGGATGTAATTATTTTAGACTATTTTCTCAATGGTATCGATAAAAATGCCATGAACGGAATGCAAACGTTGGATAAGATAAAAGCCTATAATCAGGATATTGCCGTTGTAATGTTATCCTCACAAGATAAAATTGAAGTGGCCGTGAATTGTATGCACCACAGGGCCTTTGATTATGTTGTGAAAAGTGAAACAGCATTTACGCGCTTGCAAAAAATTATAACTTCCATTTTTCAGTATAAAAAAATGGAAAAAACCTTGAATTGGTATATGGAACGGATGTAATTCGTTTTCTTTTCTATTTTTTTCCGAATGTGTGAATCATGTAACTCTTCTATAAATATCTGTAATAGCTATCAAAGCAAAGATGTTGATCTTTGTAATGTTGTGAAAATAACTTCACAATTCAAAATTTAAATATGAATACTACAGAAGCAACAGGAAGTTGGTACGAACAGAAAGGCAGACTAAAACAAAAATTTGCTATCCTGTTGGATAATGACCTGATGTTTGAAGATGGCAAGAAAGACGAGTTGCTTGGAATGCTTCAGGTAAAACTTGGCAAGACCAAAGAAGAAGTTTTGAAACTTATCTCGTCCTTATAATCTTGCGAGAGTTATCCGGTTCTAAAATAAAAAAATCATGAACTTAAAAAGAATTTTTGGCGGACTGCTTACCATGCTCGGAATAGCAGGGCTTATATACGTTGCCGTTTTATTTGTAAATACCAGCGGCACCACGCGCGATATTAAAGCAATTGCTATTTACGGCATACTTTGTGTTATATTCTTTATAGCGGGCATTAGCCTTGTAAGAACTACCAAGGACGAAGCATAAAGTGGGATTTATGCAACTCTTATCAGTCGTTATGTAACGCACACCGCAATCAAAGTGCGCAGTTTTGCATCGTGAAAATTATTTCACAATTAATCTTCAAAACAATGAATGCAAAACGCCTCAAACTAGTAACAATATGTATACTATTTTTAATACCAAGTTTAAATTTTGCACAAGCTCCGACGATGGGAACTGCTGCAAATTTTGTTCTTTTCTCTTCTAACGGAGCTGTTACCAATACTAGTATTTCGCAGCTTACAGGCAATGTAGGGACAAACAATGGCTCCAGCACCGGTTTTGGAAATGTAAACGGTGTAATGGACAATAATAATGCGGCAAGCGCCCAATGCTCAACTGATTTATTAATTGCATATAATCAATTGAACAGCGATGTTCCAACTTTTTTTCCTGCTCCCACATTGGGAAATGGAGACACCCTTGTAGCGGGTGTTTATTCCATAACCAGCGCTTCAACGCTGAATCTTAAACTTTTTCTGAATGCAAAAGGAAATCCAAATGCTGTATTTATTTTTCAAATTAAGGGCTCTTTTTCTGCCAATGCATCTTCTAAAATCATATTAGTAAACGGAGCATTGGCCTGTAATGTGTTCTGGAAAGTAGAAGGCCTTGTAAGCATGGCTTCAGGCACTACTATGAGAGGAACTGTTATTGCAAATAACGCAGCAATTAAAATGAATACGGGCGATACCCTGGAAGGAAGGGCGCTTTCTACTGATGGAGCCGTAACTGTTAATGGCATATTGGCCTATACCCCTATAGGCTGCGGAAGCCCCACTCTTACAGGGCCAACTGCCCCAGTACTTGGCAGCGCTGCCTGCTATGCATTATTTTCTTCAGATGGTGCCGTTTCTAATTCAGGTACAACTTATGTAACGGGCGATGTTGGCAGCAATAATGGCTCTGCTACCGGTTTTAATCCTGCTGACGTAACTGGAACTATTCATCCTATACCTGATGGCTCCACTGCAGCCTGTGCAAAAGATGTATCAACCGCTTATACAGATATAAGCACACTGCCATACGATATACAACTATTATACCCTGCACAATTTGGAAATGGTCTTGTTCTCACGCCACATACTTATCTATTAAATGCTGCCACCACATTCACCGATTCACTTTACCTGAATGCAGAAGATAACGCCAATGCAGTATTTGTTATCCAGATATATGGCGCTATATCTACCAGTACATATTCAAGGGTTATATTGATCAATGGAGCACAAGCGCAAAATGTGTATTGGCTGGTTAATGGTGCTGTGAAAATAAATAATTATTCTGTTTTCTGCGGAACGATAATTTGTAACAACGGCGCTTTAGGCGCATTAAATACAGGAGTTACACTCAATGGCAGGGCGCTTACAACCAATGGAGCGTTAACAACCACGGCTATGAATGATAAGGCTCCAATGATACCTAGCGATTGTGGAGCTTTAGGTATCTCCTCTATCAATGGGAAAAATGGGGACGATGTGGCTACCATTTATCCGAACCCATTCCGGAAATATACCACCATCAGCATAAATGGTGCATTGCAAATAAACAATGCTGTACTAAAAATGTATAATGTTTTAGGGGAAGAAGTAATGAATGTAAATATTACCCAACAAGCCACAACGCTTGCAACAGGTAATCTTCCATCCGGAATTTATTTCTATCAATTGATAAATGATAACACGTTAATACAATCAGGTAAGCTGATTGCACAGAACTAATTTTATCATAAAAATGTAATTCACAATGTGTGAATTATGCAACTATTGTATAGTGTTGTGTAACGCCCCTGGCTTCAATGATAGCCACCTTTGTACCATAATAACTCATAAATAATAAAACAATGAAAACTAAACTAAAAAATATAATAACCACCTCGAAACGGAAATTAATAAAGGTTCGTTTAGATTATAAAACCCTTATCTACCTAACGGATATTGCAATGCTAAAAACTTGGCTTGTAAAGTATCCTGAAGCAATTGTAGTAACTTATTAAACCCCAAATACATTATGAAAAGAAATATTCTACTAGCATCAGGCTTTGTGCTCCTTTTTGCCGCCTGTGTTCCTAAAGCCAAATTAATTAGTGAACAAAAAAGAGTGAAAGGCTTGCAAAGGGATAGCACTAATATGCATTCCCAATTAAACGATTGCAATACACAGGTTGCCTCACTTCAAAAGGATAAAGCTGATTTGAAAAATTCAATCAATGATCTTTCAATCAGCTACCAGACAAATGAAGCGAATTCAAATATGACTATAACTGATCAGGCTAAACGCTTAAAGAACCTGGAAGCACTTATCCAGTCTCAAAAAGATGTTATGACTAAACTGAAAAAGACGGTTGCAGATGCTTTAATTAACTTTAAACCTGATGAATTAACAGTTACCTTGAAAGATGGTAAACTGTATGTTTCGCTCCAGGAAAAACTCTTATTTGCTTCGGGCAGCGCTGTGGTTAATGCTCAAGGTAAAGATGCCTTGAAAACTCTGGCTAGTGTTCTTAATAACACCTCCGGTATTACGGTGGATGTAGAAGGACACACGGATAGCATTCCCATGACCGGAAAATATGAGGATAATTGGGCTCTAAGCACAGCACGTGCTACTTCTATAGTTCGTATCCTCATCAAAGATTATAACGTGAACCCAAATGCCATGGTTGCTTCTGGCAGGTCGAAATATATACCGGTAGCTACCAATTCAACCGCTGAAGGAAGGGCCAGCAATCGCAGAACGGATATTATTTTATCACCTGATTTGACAGAGCTATTCAAATTACTTAACCAATAAAAGGTCCATTACTAAAATTTTAAAACCTTATTATGAAAAAAATACTAGCATCCCTCACATTATTTGCACTTTCAGGAATATTACTTTCCTCATGCAGTAATTCATCTAAACTCGCCATTACCAAAAGGCATTACAGAAGCGGTTACTATGTTGACTTTAGCAGGAGAAGGCCTACCCCAGCTGTTGCCAGAATACTTCCGGATAACAAGCATAAAAGTGTGCAGATAATTACAACTAAACCGGAAAACCTGGTTGCAATGAATACTTCGACAGTGGTAAAACCGGAGGTCTTTCAAAATACTCCCAATCCCTCAAAGCAGCAAGCTAGTGATGCTAAGACCATCAATCTAACAGCAACCAATAAGAATATTTCTGTTATAAACAGCAATAAGATTATTGACATCCCGGTTCTGGAAAATAAACAAACTTCGTATGAAGGTAACATAGGAGGTGACAGAGGGGCTGAAAGAGATGCGCTAAGCTTATTGTGGATAGTTATAGTAGTAATATTAATCTTATGGTTAATCGGCATTATAGCGGGTGGGTTTGGCTTAGGCGGACTCATTAACCTGCTGTTGTTAATTGCACTGATACTATTCATACTATGGTTATTAAGAATTTGGTAATCGCCAATGATTCTGACTAACCTATCAACAAACTAATAACAATAAAACAAACATCATGAGCAACCTACTTTATTTAGCAGCGGTAGTATTAGTAATACTTTGGGCTATCGGTTACCTGGGTTATAATGCCGGTGGCTTAATTCATATATTACTTGTGTTGGCAGTTATTGCAGTATTATTTAGAATTATCCAGGGAAAAAGGATAGACTAAACCAACGCCCATTCTTATAATGATGAATGTGCATCATAGCCAAATAAAATGAATATCAAACATCTTATTTGGTTATTTCTTTTTTCTTCGTTTGTGTTTTCAATGAATGTCTCCGCCCAGGAAATTGCAAGAGATACAATCACAAAGAAAGACACAAGCATCGTACAAAAGCTAGGGAGAATAGTCCAGTTAGTTGTTACCGATACTATTTCAAAAAAAGAAACCCCAAAAGACAGTTTACTAGAAAAGAAGTTAGATACGATATTTTATGGATTCCGACAGTTTACGCATGAGACTTTTCTTTTTATTGAAACACCTATAAAATGGCATAGAACAGACTGGGCCCGTTTTAGTTTAATAGCTGCTGCGACTGTGGCAATTATGCCTCTTGACCAAAATTTCGATTATGTTACGCAAACTCATAAGAGCTATTATTATACGGTTCCCGTTATAATTGGCAAAATTTATGGTGAATGGTATTTCACAGGTACATTAATTGCCGTTTCGGCAGGATATACTTTAATAACGCATAATACAGAGGCTGAAAAAGTTGATATTGAATTAATTCAGGCAGGGGTTTATTCGGAACTAATTGCCGGAATGCTTAAAATTGGCATTGGCAGAGCCGGTCCGAATGCTTATCACGGGGCATTCTATTATCATCCTTTTACTATATTTAAAACAAATTTTGAATCTATGCCCAGCAGTGATGCCTCGTTGGCCTTTGCACTTTCTATCATTACGTATCGACATACCAATTCTACCTTCTCGAAAATAATGGCATTTGTACCAGCTGCTTTTACTTTATTCTCACGTATCTATCAGAATGAGCATTGGGCATCGGATGAATTGCTAGGTGCTGTTATTGGCTTTAGTACAGGTGAATGGGTAGTAAACCTGCACGAAGGAAAGCGACATAAAATTAATATTCCAGTGATTGATTAAGATGAAACCTAAAGGAAATTTTAAAAAGATTACGTATGTTTTTAGACAGACGTTTAGTGAGTTTATTAACGATAATGTGTTGAAATTAAGCGCCGCCTTATCGTATTATACCATTTTTTCGCTACCACCGTTAGTTATTATTGTTACATCTCTTTGCGGAGTATATTATGGGCCGGAGGCTGTACGTGGCGAACTATACGGGCAAATACAAGGTTTTGTAGGTAGTAAAGCTGCTCTGCAAATCCAGGAAATTATTAAAAGTGTAAATGTTACGTTTCACAACACTTTTGCTACTATCATAGGAGTAATTGTATTGATTCTTGGGGCTTCCGGGGTGTTTGCTGAAATTCAGGATTCTATAAATTATATATGGGGAATAAAAGCAAAACCCAAACGCGGGTTAATGCGATTTTTAATAAATCGCTTAATGTCATTTTTTATGATAGTTGCCGCCGGATTCCTGTTGCTGGTCGGTTTGTTTATTAACTCAATTGCAGATATTCTTAATAGAAGAATAATACCCTATCATCCTCCCGAAACTATGTATTTATATCATATATTTAGTTTTGTTGTTCTGTTTCTTTTAATCACACTCCTTTTTGTCGCTATTTTCAAAGCCCTGCCAGATGGTAAAGTATCCTTTCGCCACAGCCTGGTAGGGGCCTCCCTTACGGCTATTTTTTTTACAGGAGGTAAATATTTAATCAGCTCTTACCTGACCAGTTCAGGTATTGGTTCAGTATATGGAGCAGCAGGTTCTGTTATTTTGGTTCTTGCTTGGGTCTACTATTCAGCCATCATCCTCTATTTCGGAGCTGAATTTACCAAAGTATATTCCAAAACATATGGGGAAGGTATAATTCCTAATGAATATACCATCGTAATTGCAAAACACGGAAGTAATCTCTAATGGCTGTTAGTTGATAGTGTGAAACATGTAACCTTTAGGTTAGCTTGTGTAACATCCTTTCCATGTAGTAAGGCGAATTTTGTGACTATAAACAAATAATAATCAAAATGAAAAAATCACTTCTTCTATTAGCCCTGTTGGGTCTACTCTGCATGCAGGGTTGCTTTGTTGGTCATGGTGGGCATCGCGGGTATGAACATCACGATCACGATGAACATCATCATGATTAGTAATGTAAATGTCTTTAAATATTAAAAAATGGATAGAGCCTTTAAAACGCCTTTCTATGCAAAGGCAACTTTAATATTTATTGGCATATTTGCTTTTGTATTTACATTATATATTGGTCAGCGGATTATTGTTCCTATCGTGTATGCAGTTATAATTGCTATCCTGTTGAATCCTATTGTGAATTATTTACTCCGGAAAAGGGTGAACAAAATAATTTCGATTTCGATTGCAGTAATCCTGGCCATTTTTGTAGTACTTGGAATTCTTTACATTATTTCCTCGCAGATTGGCATGCTTAGCGATACCTATCCGGCGCTGAAGTTAAAGTTCAATTTAACAAGCAGTCAGGTTGTAAAATGGATTTCAGGAAATTTCAATATCAAAGTTTCAAAAATAAATGAATGGATTACCCTAACCCAAACGCAGGCCATAAGTAACCTGGTGGTAGGCGAAAAGCTTACAGAAGCCGGGCAAATGTTACTTACCGGTGTATTGCTGCCGGTTTATTTATTTATGATACTTTATTATAAACCCCTGCTTATTGAATTTATCCGGAAGCTTTTCCGTACAGAGCATCATATTGCAGTTGCGGAGGTATTGACAAACTCCAAAAAAATTATCCAGAGTTATTTAGTAGGGCTGTTTTTCGAAATGGTAATTATAGCCATACTTAATTCAACAGGACTTTTATTGTTGGGTATTGATTACGCCATTATACTCGGAATCACTGGGGCTATCCTTAACATCATCCCTTATGTTGGGGGAATCCTTGCCATCGCATTGCCAATGAGCATTGCTTTTGTAACTAAAAACACTATTACTTATCCTATTCTGGTTTTTATTGTGTATATTTTCATACAATTTATAGATAATCATTATATCATTCCAAGAATTGTGGCATCAAGAGTAAAAATAAACGCACTAGTATCTATCATCGTAGTTCTTATTGGAGGAGCATTATGGAGTATTCCAGGGATGTTTTTGGCTATTCCGTTAACAGCCATCCTAAAAGTTATTTTTGATCACATTGAACCATTAAAACCATGGGGATTTTTATTAGGAAATACCGTACCTTCGTCTGTGAAATTTTCTTTAATCAAACAAAAACATACACTATCAAACACGAAGTAACATCAGACAAGCCAACTGAACCTTCAGATAACTCTAAAACGAATGTATTAATGGGTTTTTTTGAAGAAGTTACACTATTGACAAAATTTACATTTCGTTTTTTCAGGGAGTTGTTTAAGCCCCGCTATGAGTTTAATGAATTTGTGAGGCAATCCTATTTAATAGGCTATAAGTCATTTCCTTTGGTTGCAATTACAGGACTTATTTTGGGCCTAGTAATGACTATACAATCCAGGCCAACACTTGCCGAATTTGGAGCGGTGTCATGGTTGCCGGCAATGGTATCCGTTTCCATTGTCCGTGAACTTGGCCCCACTATATTTGCCTTGATCTTTGCCGGAAAAGTGGGCTCGGGTATTGGAGCAGAATTAGCTTCCATGAAGGTTACGGAACAAATAGATGCTATGGAAGTTTCCGGAATGAATCCGTATAAATATATTGTAGTAACAAGGGTATTGGCTACTACACTAATGCTTCCCTTATTAGTTATACTTGGCGATGCTATTTCACTATATGGGGCATATATAGCAGTGAATCTAAAAGGATCTGTCAGTTTTCATTTATTCTTTTTACAGGTATTCAAAAGCCTTGACTTCTCTGATGTTTTCCCCGCCTTTATTAAAACTTTCTTCTTTGGATTTGCTATCGGATTGATTAGTTGTTTTAAAGGGTATAATTCTACCAACGGAACGGAAGGAGTAGGGGTGGCAGCCAATACCTCGGTTGTTCTAGGGTCATTGTCGGTATTTATTATTGATATGATAGCAGTTCAAATAACCAGCATGTTATATTAAAATGGAAACTGTTGCAGAAATAACACACTTACGTAAATCATTTGGAACTAATCATGTGCTGAATGACATCAATCTTAAAATTAACAAAGGCGAAAACCTTGTTGTATTAGGTAAATCGGGAAGTGGCAAATCTGTACTTATAAAATGTCTTGTTGGCCTGATTGAACCAGATGAAGGAGAGATATTTCTATTTGGTGAAAACATAGCAGGGTTAAAAACAGGCAAATTAAATATCCTGCGAAAGAAGGTAGGATTTCTCTTTCAAAGCGCTGCGTTATATGATTCTATGAGTGTACGTGAAAACCTTGAATTCCCCCTTCGTGATTTGAAAGCTAAACCGCGAGAGGAAACAGACGCATTAGTTATAGAAGCCTTACAAAATGTCGGACTCGAAAGCGCTATTGATAAAATGCCATCTGAGCTTTCCGGTGGAATGAGAAAACGGGTTGGATTGGCACGTACCCTAATATTAAAACCCGAAATAATTCTTTACGACGAACCCACTACAGGCTTAGACCCAATCACCTCCAGGGAAATTAGCCAACTGATATTGAACATGCAAAAAAAATACAATACTGCTTCCATTATTATAACCCATGATATTGAATGTGCGCGTATAACTGCCAACCGGGTTATCATAATTAAAGAAGGAATAGTATTGGCGGAAGGAACTTTTAAAGAAATTTCAGAATCTAAGGATGAGTGGATACGCTCATTTTTTAACTAAAGAATATTATTATGGAAAAGAAAACAGGAAATAAAACAAGACTTGGGATTTTTGTTACTGTTAGTGTCGTATTGTTTATTGCAGGAATCTATTTTATCGGGCAAAGACAACAGATGTTTAGTAATACATACCAGATAAGCGGTATATTTAAGGATATAGGCGGGCTACAGATTGGAAATAATGTACGATTTGCAGGTATTAATGTTGGTATAGTTGAAAACATTGAGCAAGTTACAGATTCAACTGTAAGGGTAGATATGGAAATTGATGAGCATACCAGGAAATTCATGAAAAAAAATGTAAAGGCAATAATTGGCTCCGATGGGTTAATGGGAAATAAGATCATTTCAATAATCCCCGGGCCTCCCGGGAAACAAGAAATATCAAATAATGATATAATTGAAACCATTCAACCTGTAAATATTGATGAGATAATGGCAAACGTAAAAACGACCAGTAATAATTTGGCAAGTATAACTGGTGACCTTTCTGCTGTAATGAAAAGTATTCATGAAGGAAAGGGAACTATAGGGAAACTATTAATGGATAGTACGATGGCTCAAAATGTGGGCCAGGCTATGGTAAATATTAAGCAAGGTGCCGGCGGGTTTAAACAGAATATGGATGCAGCGGGACACAGTTTTCTTTTAAAGGGCTTCTTAAAGAAAAAAGAGAAGAAAGACGAAAAGAAAGAGGAGAAGAAATAATTGGATGTTTTTACTGCTCTTGATGTAAAAGCCTTCTTTTATCAGGTTTATTAACTAACGATTTTTCATTTTTTGGGTTCTAAATAATTACCTGATAATGGAGTACCTTTGCTTATATTTCATTAAATAGGGTACTTTGAAATTATACATTAAATATATGGTCAGCTTGCGATGCAAGATGATGGTAAAGGATGAGTTGAAAAAACTCGGACTGAAGTATGTATTTGTTGACCTTGGAACTATTGAAATTCTGGAGGATTTAACCCCCGAACAACGTAGGCTGCTAAAAATAAACCTGCTTAAATCAGGATTGGAATTGCTGGATGATAAAAGAAGCATCCTGATTGAAAGAATAAAAAATATAATTACTGAAATGATTCATTATTCCGATGAGTTGCCCCGTGTGAATTATTCGGAATATATCAGTGAAAAACTCAATCTTGATTATACCTACCTCTCCAATCTATTTTCAGAGGTGAAGGGCACCACTATTCAGCAATATATTATAATAAATAAAATTGAAAAGGTAAAGGAATTGCTACTTTATGATGAGCTTAATCTCACGGAGATTTCTTATAAACTTCATTATAGTAGTGTAGCTCACTTATCAAATCAATTTAAGAAAATTACCGGTGTGTCTCCTTCCTTTTATAAACAACTAAAAAGAAAGAGGCAAGCCAACCTGGAGAATATGTGATATGTGTAATATCCAGAGGGCGATATATAACGCTTGACTTATTGAATAGCTCCACCTTTGTACTGTTGTGAAAATTCATTCACAGTATAAATCAAATAAAAATGAAAAAATTAAAATTAATGATCGGCGGATTATTATTAGTTCTTGCCGGAACATTACAAGCACAGGTTGTTATTACTGCTACTGTCGGTAATCCACCGCCTTGGGGCCCGGCTGATGGAGTAGGGGTAAGATTCTATTATATTCCGGATATCCAGGCATACTATGATGTTACGGATGGAAACTATGTTTATATGACAGGTGGGAGATGGATTCATTCATCTAATCTGCCTCATAAATATAGGAATTACGACCTTTATGGCGGACAGAAAGTTGCACTTAAGGACTACCATGGAGAAAGACCCTATGAAAATTATAAAGACCACCAGAAGAGCTATCCTAAAGGATATCACAGAGGACAACCTCAAAAAAACTTTGCTGAAAAACCCGGTGGGCATGATAACAGGGACCATGATAAGCATTAAAATCTGCTGACATAGATTTGATAAACTCACTTAAGCACTATGTAAAACATAGTGCTTTTTGTTATGTTGAGCATGGGAAAGCACCCCTTAAATCTGTAATTTATGTAAGGTTTTCTTATACTTATGTAATACCTGGATAGCTCAATAATAACACCTTTGTACTAAGCATATTTTCAAATAAAACTAAAAATTAAAAAGATGAATACTACCGAAATAAAAGGAAACTGGAATGAACAGAAAGGTAAACTGAAACAAAAATTTGCAATCTTAACCGATAATGACCTGATGTTTGAAGAAGGCAAAAAAGATGAAATGTTTGGAAAACTTCAAATCAAACTGGGTAAAACCAAGGAAGAACTGCGAAAGATTATCGCAGGGCTTTAATCAAATACCAGGAAGGAGGCTACTAAATCCACTAAAAACTCAATTTATGAATATGAACCGTCTTTCAAAAACTCTTTCAGCAGCATTAAACCTACAAATGACGAAAGAAGCTCATGCCTCACAAATATATCTGTCTTATGGAGCATGGGCAGAAAACCAGGGGTTTAGCGGCGTAGCTAATTTTCTTTTCAGGCACTCACATGAAGAACGTAATCACATGATGAAGATATTAGAGTATATTCTAAAAAGAGGGGCTGAAGTCGTCGTTACAACTATTCCTGCTCCTCCTGAAAACCCGACAGGTATAAATAATTGTTTTGAAAAAGTATTTGAACATGAAGTGGATAATACAAAAGCTATTTATAAGCTGGTAAAAATGAGTTTTGACGAAGGGGATTGGGCAACATGGAACTTTATGCAATGGTTTGTGAAAGAACAAATAGAAGAAGAAACACTTGCGTTAAACTTATTGGATAAGGTAAAGATTGCAGGAAGTAAAAAGGAAAGCAGCGATGCTTTATATTTATTAGATAAAGACCTCGATAAAATGCCTGATGATGCTAGATCAGCACAGGATGTAACAGTCGATAATCCTTAGATTTTCGTATGTTGGGCGTATCATATTTGATACAATACTTGAAATTTAATATATTATAAGCTCTATAACAAAATAAGAATATGAGTACATTAACCAATCTGCTATATTATGGTCAAAGTTATTGGTTAGATAACCTGACAAGGAAGAAAATCATAAACGGGGAGCTTGCAAAAAGGGTGTCGGAGCAAGGGTTACGGGGTATTACATCAAATCCCAGCATATTTAATAAGGCTATTGCAAATAGCACTGATTACGATGAACAGATTACTACCTTGGTAAAACAAGGTAGCACGCCTCAACAAATTTATAATGCGCTCACCATAAAAGATGTGCAAGATGCTTGTGACATCTTAAACCCGGTATATATCGAAGCGGGAGGAACGGATGGTTTTGTCAGTTTGGAGGTATCTCCTTACTTAGCTCGCGATACACAAGGTACAATAAAAGAAGCACGTAAATTGTCAATAGCAGTAGGGAAGGCAAATTGCCTCATCAAGATACCCGGCACACCTGAAGGCATTGCGGCAATTGAACAAATGCTTTATGAAGGAATAAATATAAATGTTACCCTCATCTTTTCAGTTAAAAGGTATACAGAAGTTGCCCATGCATATATTCACGCTATTGAACGTAGAGTTGCTGAGGGCAAGCCTGTAGATCATATTATATCTGTCGCAAGTATTTTTATTAGCAGGATTGATGTTCTCATAGATCAAATACTGGCTATGTATCCCACACCATTGCGCGACGGGAAAGTTTACCTTTCAAAATTATCGGCTGGTAGGGCAGGGGTGGCCACCGCCCGCATATCTTATCAGAACTTTAAAGAGATTTTTAGTAGTAAAGATTGGGAGAAATTGAAAAAGAAGGGAGCTCATGTACAAAAACCTTTATGGGCAAGTACAAGTAACAAAGACCCACTATACAAAGATGTTCGTTATGTAGAACCCTTAATTGGTGCAAACACCATTAATACTCTGCCCGATGAGACCATTGAAGCTTTTGCCGCTCACGGAGTTTTAGAAAAAGACACTATTGATAGTGGAATAAAAGAAGCGAAACAATTTTTTGCTGATTTGGAAAAACAAGGAATAGATATTGACTTTGTATCACAACAATTAGAAAATGAAGGTGTTCAAAAATTCACAGATTCCTATAATGAATTAATAGGCAATCTGGCGAATAAAAGATTAAGCATATTGAGAGAAGGAGCTTCCCCGCAAAAAAGTAATTGTGGAACCCTGCAAAAGAAGGTAGACGCAGCATACAAATCAATAGATGAAAAACAAATCGGCAGGCTTCTATTTGCAATGGATCCATATCTATGGAAAACCGACCCGCAACAAGTAAAAGATATAAGCCGGCGATTAGGCTGGTTAACCTTGCCAGATGATTTTACAAAAAACGTGGAGATGCTTAGCGCATTTGCATTAGCGGTTAAAGAAGAAGGCTATACACATGCTGTTTTACTTGGCATGGGCGGAAGCAGTTTATGTTCAGAGGTAGCTCGAGAAACTTTTGGTACTGTTAACGGGTATCTTCAGCTATTCGTATTAGATAATACAGACCCTGCTGCAATACTGGATTTAGAAAAGAAAATAAATATAGAGAAAACACTTTTTATTGTCGCAAGCAAATCGGGTAATACCGAAGAAACTTTAAGTTTTTTTCAATACTTCTATCATCAATTGAAGAAACTAAATAAGAAAGGTATTGGAAATAATTTTGTCGCTATCACAGATGATGGGACTCCCTTGGTAAAAATAGCAGAAAAATATCAGTTCAGAAAGGTATTTGTTAATAACCCTGATCTCGGGGGGCGCTATTCGGTATTGTCCGATTTTGGATTAGTTCCGATGGCGTTGATGGGAATAGATATTAGAGCTATGTTATTAAATGCCAAACAAATGGAAGATAGTTGTGATGGAGTTCCAGCAGCAGTTAATCCCGGAATCGGGTTGGGCGTAATTTTAGGCATTTGTGAACGGCACGGACGCAATAAGGTGACATATATTTTATCTTCATCCTTCAGTTCTTTTGGCTATTGGGTGGAACAGTTACTGGCAGAAAGTACAGGAAAAGAGGGACGTGGATTAATTCCGGTGAATGGCGAACTGCCGGGGAATCCTGATGTGTATGGGAATGACAGGATATTTATACACATGTATCTGCCTTCTGATAATAATGAAGCAGATGAAAAGAAACTAAAAGTACTTGAAGAAGCAGGTCACCCGGTAGTTCGCATTAAAGTGGCAAATAAAATCGCATTAGGTGGTGAATATTACCGATGGGAAATAGCCGCAGCCATTGCTGGTATTATAATAGGCATTAATTCTTTTGACCAGCCAAACGTTGAAGAAAGTAAAGAGAATACGCGTCAAATCTTGAAAGGATGGAGTAAAGATGGCTCTTTTAAGAATACTGAACCTATTTTTAAGGTTGAAAATATTGCTATTTATGGTGGGAGAAAAACAGAACAATTTACTTCAAGTCATCATGAATCGCTGGGAGATTTTATCAATAGTTTCCTGGCACAGGCAAAACCTGGTAATTATATTGCTCTATTGCCTTATTTTCTGATGACGAGTTATCGTACAAAAATTTTGCAAACGTGGCGTCATCAGATGAGGGATGAATTAAAGGAAGCCACCACATTACTAAACGGTCCTCGTTATTTACATTCTACCGGGCAATTGCATAAAGGCGGCCCTGATACAGGATTGTATATTATATTGATTGGAGATGAAGAAGAGGATCTGCCAATTCCGGGTGAAAAATTTGATTTTGGTACCCTACACCAGGCGCAGGCCCTTGGCGATTTTCGCTCACTCGATGATATTGGTCGTAGAGTTATTTTTATTCATTTAGGAAAAGATATTGATGCCGGACTTGAGAAATTACACCAATCTCTCAAGGCTTCAACCAAGAGACATTTTATACAAGAAGCGCTATGAAAAACAAAAAAATAACAACTTTATTTCTCGACATAGGAGGGGTATTGCTTACGAATGGATGGGATCGCTTGGCACGTAATAAGGCAATAGCATACTTCAAAATGGATGGTGAGGAAATGAACGAACGGCACCACTTGACGTTCGATACTTTTGAGGAAGGCAAATTAACCCTTAGCGACTACCTTAAAAGGGTAGTCTTTTATGAAAAAAGGAAGTTTTCAGAAAAAGAGTTTATACAATTCATGTTTCAGCAATCAACAGCACATAACGATGCTATCGACTTTTTTAAAAAGTTAAAGAAAAAATATAAGCTTCGTGTGATCGCAATCAGTAACGAAGGTAGAGAACTGAATGCCTATCGTATTGAGAAATTTAAGCTGCACAAATTGTTTGATGCTTTTGTTTCGTCTTCATACGTGCACTATAGGAAACCGGATGTTGATATATTCCGCATGGCATCCGATATATCTCAAACAAGCCCTAAGCACTCCCTTTATATTGATGACAGGCTCATGTTTGTTGAGATTGCCCAATCGCTGGGTATGCAAGGTATACATTATAAAGGGCTGGATGAAACAAAGAATCAATTGAAAAAGTTTAAATTGGCAGTTGAATAAAATTAAAATATCTAAGTATACGATAAAATGGATGAAAAGGGATATAAGTATGGCATGATTGGTTTAGGCACTATGGGACGTAACCTTGTTCTCAATATGAACGATCATGGATATAGTGTGGCGGGTTTTGATAAAAGCGATTCCCAAGTGGAATTGCTTAGAAAAGATACAGGTGAAAGGAAAATATATGCTACTTCGGATTTGAATGGATTTGTAAAAGCACTAAAAACGCCGCGGGTGATTATGCTTCTTGTTCCCGCGGGAAAAATTGTGGATGAAGTTATCCAGGAATTGACACCGTTATTATCCGAAAACGATGTATTGATGGATTGTGGTAATTCTCATTTCACCGATACTAACAGGAGAATAGAGCAATTGCAAAAATCAACTATTCATTTTATGGGAATTGGTATTTCAGGTGGAGAGTCAGGCGCACGTTATGGACCGAGTATTATGCCCGGTGGACCAAAAGATGTATATAAATACGCATCTGAAATGCTCGAATCCATTTCTGCTAAAGTAAATAATGAACCTTGTGTAACATGGCTTGGACCAGGTTCTGCGGGGCATTATGTTAAAATGGTGCACAATGGAATTGAATACGGATTAATGCAACTCATTTCAGAAGCCTATCATTTGATGAAAGATGTCGGCTGTATGAATAATGATGAACTGCATGACATTTTTTCTAAATGGAATGGAGGAATGTTGCATTCATTTTTGATAGAGATTACTGCAGATATTTTCGCCCAGAAAGACGAGTTAACCAATAATCGCCTTATTGATATGATTTTGGATAGCGCTCACCAAAAGGGTACCGGAGGGTGGACTTCCCAAAATGCTATGGAATTACAAGTGCCTATTCCCGTTATTGATGTGGCAGTCTCTATGCGCGATTTATCGGCATATAAAAAAGAACGGCAGGCAGCGCAGCAAAAGTTGGAAGGTACCGGAAATAAATTTGAAGGCGATAAAACATCTTTACTAACCTGGCTCGAACAGGCGCTTTATTTTTCTATGATAACGACTTATGCACAGGGAATGTCCCTGTTATATTTTGCATCAAGGGAATACAAATTCGATTTGAAATTGGAGGATATTGCAAGTATTTGGAGAGGCGGATGTATTATTCGGGCATCTCTATTGGAAGATATTCATGCTGCTTTTTCCCGGCAGCCTGATTTATCCAACATGATGATGGACGATAAAATAGGGCAAAAATTAATGCACTCCCAAATAGAGGTTCGGAAAATAATTCAAATCGGTATTGAAGCGGGTATTCCTCTTCCCGCCATGATGGGCGCATTAGCCTATTACGATAGTTACCGAAGCGGATGGTTGCCTGCTAATCTGATACAGGCGCAACGTGATTATTTTGGTGCACATACCTATGAACGTAACGACCGTGAAAGAACCTTTCACACACATTGGAACCAAGAAAATCAATAAAATGAAATCAACAACAAAAACAAACCCGACAATTATTGTTATTCTTGGCGCAATGGGAGATTTGGCGTGGCGAAAATTGCTTCCCGCCATTTATAATCTCTATTTGGATAAATGGATACCGGCTGAGTTTGCAGTAATAGGGGTAGGGCATAATAAAATAACTGATAAGGAATTTCAAAAGCATTTACATGATGGAATAGATAAATTTTCGAGAAGAGGTAAATCTCAAAAAAGTCAATGGGACAATTTTTCAAAATGCCTTACCTATCAAACTGGCGAGTTTAATGCAACATCCACTTATTCGGGTATAGAAAAGCAAATAAAAAGCTATGAAAAGAAATGGAAAGTTACGGCCACCAAAATTTTCTACCTGGCTGTTCCACCTAATTCTTTTGAAGAAATAGCAAGGAAGATAGGCGCTTCCGGCCTTACTAAAAATAAATTACAGAGCCGTATAGTAATTGAAAAGCCTTTTGGGCATGACCTGGATAGCGCTAAACATCTGAATGATTTATTGCATACAATTTTTGATGAGTGCCAGATTTATCGAATTGATCATTACCTGGGAAAAGAAACCGTCCAGAATATTCTTGCTTTTCGTTTTGCTAACGCACTGTTTGAACCTACCTGGAATCGCAATTATATAGATAGTATTCAAATAACTGTTTCGGAACAATTGGGTGTGGAAAACAGGGGGAATTATTACGAAACAGCCGGTGCACTCAGAGATATGATACAAAATCACCTCCTGCAATTATTCTGTCTTATAGCCATGGAGCCTCCCGTTTCGTTTGAAGCCGACGAGGTGCGCAATCGCAAGGTAGATGTGTTAAATGCTATACGTAAGATCCGCCCTGAGGAAGTTCATCAAAATGCCGTGCGCGGACAATATGGCGCGGGATGGATACAAGGGAAGAAAGTGATAGGCTACCGTCAGGAACCGGATGTGAATAGAGCCTCTACCAAAGAGACATTTGCCGCTGTGAAGTTATTCATAGATAACTGGAGATGGCAGGGTGTGCCTTTTTATCTTCGCACTGGTAAGCGTTTGAATGAAACAATTTCCGTTATTACCATACAGTTTAAGCCTATTCCTCATCAATCTTTTCCGGCGGAAGCAACCGGTAACTGGCAACCAAACCGGCTTATTTTAAATATACAGCCGCATATGGGCATTCGCATGCGTTTTCAGGCAAAGCGACCTGGGCTTAAAATGCTTCTATACCCGGTTGATATGCAATTCAACTATAATGAATCTTATTCTTCAGGGACTCCGGAAGCTTATGAAACCTTATTATTGGATATTATGGAAGGCGACTCAACCCTTTTTATGCGAGCCGACCAAGTGGAAGCTGCCTGGAAGGTGCTTATGCCTATTATCAATTCGTGGGAGACCAACCCTTCGGTAAATTTTCCCAATTACGAAGCCGGCATGCAGGGACCCGAAGATGCTGAAGCGCTGATTGCAAGAGATGGACATAGTTGGAGCGTAATACCACCTGAAAAGACATGACAGCTAATCCAATGCGTAATCTCCAGGTTTTCCCCAATATAGAGGATCTATATATATCCGTTGCCGACAGCATTGTTTTTATAGCAAATAAGGCTATCAGAGAAAAAGGCCGATTCACTATTTCACTCTCCGGCGGACAAACACCTATGAAGTTATATGCTATTCTCGCTGCACACCCGTATCGTGAATATATGCAGTGGGAAAAAACATTTGTTTTTTGGGGAGATGAGCGCTGTGTACCCTTGAATGATGCCCGAAATAATGCTTACCAGGCAAAATCGATACTATTAGATAAAGTGGATATTCCACCATCTAATATTTATGTCATTCCGGTGGATTTATCGCCGCAGGAAGCAGCTGATAAGTACGAAAAAGAACTTAGAGATTTTTTTGGTGATGCCCCCCCGCAATTTGATATGATGCTTCTTGGCCTTGGAGAAAATGGACACACCGCTTCTCTTTTCCCCGGAACAAAAGTGCTTAAGGAAAAAGCCAAGGGTATACGAAAAGTATATGTCAAAACAGAAAGAATTTTCCGGGTAACGATGACAGCCCCCTTGATTAACCTGGCACACCATATTTTTTTCATAGTAACCGGGGAAAATAAATCAAAGGTTTTACAAAAAGTATTAAGTACTTCCAGTCAGCCGGAAAAGTATCCTGCACAACTAATCAAGCCTAAAAATGGTGAATTATGCTGGTTTGCCGATATAGCGGCAGCACGTAATGCAGTGCTTAAAAATCCTTAGTATAATACATAACCTCGGGATTAAACTACCCAATTCACACTTTATTCATGGCCATTTTAGGCGAAAGGCGGAGTACCCTTTGCGATAACCAATAGCAACCAAAGGCAAAAAACGGCGCACTTACAACATCAACTGTATAATGCACATGTTGTATGAGAAGTAAAATGCTAAGCGAAATTACAGCCAATAACATATAATACTTATCTACTTTTTTAGTTGAACATAAATAAAACAGAAAAAGAATAGAGGCATGGCCCGAATAAAATAAATCTCTATTAGAAGATTTCGTCTTATAAATCATTCCGGCAATAGGGTCTTTGAGATCTATTATCCCTGTAGGAGCCCGAAATTGGGTGATATCTATTGTAATACACCGGGAGATTAATATAAATATTAAGCCAATGAGGAATGTAATAAACATAGTAGGATTGGTGGTACATCGCAGGAAGAATATAATGATTACGCTTGCTTCAAAAAATACAATAGGAATTGAAACATCTTTTGCGGGAAGCATTCCTAATATCCAATCATTCAAAACCTCTCCACCCTTGATGTTTTGAATGTAAGCGAAGAAATTGTAAGTAAAGAATATTACAATGATAAGTATGATCAACCCTGAAATTAAATTCCACCTAAATGCTTTATTACGCCATGCTTTTTGCCAACTGTAAATTTCCATATCTAAATCGGCAACTTATAGCCAATAGCCTTATTTTTGCTGAGATTAAATTTCCAGAAATCTTCCTTCATATTCATGACCTGTACCGGTGCATTATCTATCCAATGGTAGTTGCCGCCGCGGGGTTTACCTACAAGCAGTGTTTGGTATTTGAACCCTTTCGAGTGCAGCCATTCCTCCGTTACTGCACGATGTTCTTCCGTGCGTGAAGTGAAAAAAGTAATAATATGTCCTTCGTCATACCATTTATTAAGGGTTTCCAGTGCTCCTGGAAGCATTTCTGCTCCTGTCATACGTTCAGGCTCCTCATTAGGGATATCTTCGCATACCGTACCATCAATATCTACCAAATAGTTTCTAATATGCGCCGGAAGGACCGGGGAAATTTTCTTTCCGCTCTTTTCCTGGGAAAGCAAGGTTGTATCTGTATTGTCCATTATATTGTTTATTTAAAAGTGCCCAAAATACTTTGATGCCTATTATAATCCATCATATCAGGGCACTTTAACTGTTCTTGTTAATCTATTCTAGTGATATTAACCTTTTATTTCTTTGAAGAAGAACCGCTTGACTCCTTCTTAGAAGAGGAAGTGGTGCTTGACTTTTCAGAAGAAGAATTGCTTGGCTTTCCAGATGAAGAACTGCCTGATTGTTTCTTAGAAGAAGAATTGCTTGATTTTCCTGAAGAAGAGCCACTTGATTGTTCCTTTTTGGATGAATTGTCTGTTGTTGTCATTTTAATTTATTTTAAATGATTAATAATTAATTACAATGCAAAAGTGCAGCTAATCAAGCTATATAGCATTACATACCAGTATGGGAATTTTGTATATATCACACGTTTGTTAATAAAGGAAACCAGGTTATTCGCCGGTAATAGGCTGTGCAATTGATTTATGCCTTCTCACCTCATGAACCTTGCCAAATACATGCAGGAACTTCTGTGAGATAGTAAAAAAATCAACCCTGCCACCTATACCCACTAAAGGATATTTATTGATTATATCGTACCCGGCAAATAGAGTAAATGCGCCCACGCCAACAAACCCGCCTGCAAAAAAACCTGCGAGTCTGTTCAAACTAAAATTATTTTCAATGCCTGCATCAGCCAATACTCCGTAGAAGAAGGTTGGATCGACAGTCATTTTATCATCTTCATCAAATATAAAGTCTCCATAAAACCAAGTATAGCCTATACCTAAACTGACATTGGGACTTACTATAGCATCCCCATTACTTATTTGTATACTGCTGAAAGTAATAGGAATGGTTAGAGAGCCTAAGTGTCTTGCTTTATACATCGTATTGTAGTATAATGTATCGGGCCACTGGCTAGGTTTCCCCGATATATTGGTTTCTTTTGTAGAATCGGGAAAGGTATATCCTCTCTTAGTTAAGAATTGCGTATTAGGACTTCTTAAATCTTTTACCGTAACACATGAAGTCATATACAGAACAAATGGTACAAGTAATAAAATGTATTTTATGCTGGAAGATATTTTCATTGTTGATTACTGATTTTAGTAGGGGATAAGCTGGTCTTTCCTCTTTCCTTTTTATATTTTTCCCTAGGATTCTCATTATTTAGTTCATCCATTTTATTGTATGCATTTATTAGGTATCCGGGCAATTCTCCTTTATATGTTATCTTATAGTATGAAAAGCCATTGTATGGAACAGTATTTTGTGCGGCATTGAAGGCTATTTTACTATCAAGTCCCTTTCCTGTGAAGTAAGAAAGAAAAGTGTTCTTTCTTATTTTATTTAATTGATTAAACTTGGCATTTACAATAGCGGAGCTAATCAAGTCACTGCATTTATCCTGTATGGTGAATGCAAGAGTATGTGTAAGGTGCCTGTTTAAATAATCCACAAATAAAGAATCCTTCACTGACATTTTATCTACGTATTCAGAATCACTCGCACTAAGCCTTTCTAGATTTCCTCTGTGGAGGGATAAGTAGTACTTTTTCTTTGCTTCAAAAAAAAGAATATATTCTTTCTCTTTACTGGCATACTGTATCGGCGATACAACAATAGCAGCATCAGGTTTCTCCATAAGGAATTTATCTATCTTTTCAAGAAATTTTTGCTCCTTTGGCGATATGGTGGTTTCCCTCATACTCCATTTCATTGTAAGCGATTTTTCAATATCGTTTTCCTGTTTTTTTACTTCGGTCCGGTAGGGTGTAGTAGGGGGCTTCACAAAAATATTTCTCAGTGTGCTGAATACTACATCGTGTAAGTGAAATTTTGGATTCTTTAAATTGCCTGTTACTGGGATTTCATAATCAATAACATTACCTCTATCACGCACCAAGTACATAATCAACCGCATGGGTATCCAGCTGTTATTCTTGTTTTTTAGGCGATCTATTACACTCGGGTCAATTATGAGCAGGTGGTTTTCGCTTTGAATAATCCCATTTCTCACCTTCCATTGTCCACTAAAATCGATTGTTCCACGGTCAAATGGAAAAGACGTATAAGAAATTAAATAGGGATTGAATAGAGTAATTGGAATTTTTTGAATATGAAAATCTACATCAAAATCTTCACTGTCCCTAGGATTAACATTGGCATACACAATGGCATTCCCATAAGGTTCGATTCCGGTTTTGAGTGTCATTTTTATTTTTCCTTTATCCTGGTAAACCGAATCAGCAGATATATATAGTGGGTTAGCGGTTATTGAAAATTCTTCGTTTTTCGAAAAGTCATTAAACTGAATATTCCCGTGATTGAGCGCCAGATTATTAATCCTGTATGCGCTTTCGAAGAAATTTTTGGAGATACTAACTAAGTAATGCCCCAGTTCAATAATCAGGTTGAAGCGCTTATTATCCGCACCTATTGATGTTACATTCGCTCCATTCTCGCCAAACATGGTCTCTATATTGTCTAGCTTATCATATTCCTCATATTTAAAATAAGGGTGTGTAAGGATTACGGAATCTAGGTGGTATAAGTGTTTCTCGGGGTTTACTTCATTTATAACCATTACAAATTTGTCGAAAGACAAATAATCTTCACTTTTATTTTTGCCGAAATGAAAATCGCTAATGGCAATACGTCCTTTAGTATCTGCATTTGCAACATCCTTAAAGCTACCGGATGTTTTTATGTGGCCATCTAAATAAGCCGAAAAGGTTCCGTAATTGGTCATCTGCTTCAGGTACTGTGAAATTATATTCAGGCTGAATCTGTGGGCAAAAACTTCATACCGATAACCCGGGTCTTTTGTATCAAAAATAAAATTGCCATTGATACTCCCCGAATCTATTCCTGAAGAAAAGGAAAAAGTGCCAGGAAAAGTATCTCCATCCCATCGGTTTCCCGTGCTTTTAAAATTGAAATCTTTTATAAAGTAATTAATATGCATCAATGTGTCATGAATATAAAATACGCCATCAATTATTTTTATATTCAAGATACTCAGACGAAGCGGCGATTTTGGTGGGGCGTTGCTATCTGCCGGGGCTGAAGAAAAATGCTTAATGATATCGCTGAAATTGAAAGTGTCTTTTGTTTTCTGAATCGCTATACCTACAGGTCTGTCTAACGTTACACTTGTAATTATATATTCTTTTGAAAATAGTTTATGTAAACTCAATTCCACACTTAAGCCTTCGGCTGAAAGGAATACTGTACTACTAGTATCCTCGTAAATTTTTAGTTTATCAAAATGAATATATCCGGTAAAAGGGTTCACATAAGCCCAATCCATTTTTATTTGCCTGCCGGTATACTTTACGCTATATTTTTCAACTGCATATTTTGTAATAGGTGAAATAAATATAATAACAAGCGCAGGTATGATAATGAAGATACCTCCTGTTATAAGTAGTGCTTTTTTGAATCGTGTATCTGCTATTTTCATGGGTAGAATAATCTGTATAAAAATCCGATTTTCTGCCCTGATACAACTTACATAACTACATGAAATACTTACATAATTCACATACTATATGAGATTGTAAGATTTGGCTTACTTGGGATCTGCGGGAACATTGATTTTATGGAGTTTTCTTTCATGCAAGGTTACTATCCACATACCAGTAGAAAAGCCCGAAACAGCACCCAGAAAACAATCAGATGACCAATGAAAATTCTGGTAAAGCCTTGAATACATGGTAAATCCGGCAGGAACAAATGCCAGAATTTTTAACCACGTGGAATGTGCGTGACGAAACATGACTGTAGAAAGTGCAAAAGCGCTTGTGCTATGGCCACTGGGCATAGATTCAGTATTATTATTTAGGTTAAACGGATGAAACTTAAAAGCGCCTACATTCTCATAAGGTCTGTATCTGCCAACTCCAACTTTAAGTACTTCCGTAAACAATTCTGAATATGCTCCTGCCTGAAATAATTCAATAGCTATTTTTTTTGCCGCCGTATCATGCGCCAATATTCCAAATCCACCAAAAATAGCAGTTACTGCACCAATGGAATACCATTCGCCATACACTCGGCCACCCACAATAGGAACGCTATAATAATAGTGCTGGTTACCTTGCATGCTTTTGTTAACAGCTTGATCAAAGGGCATAATAGCAGCTACTATTACCAAAGTAGCCCCAACCCTTAGCCAATCTGCTTCGTGCCACCTGGTGGGAGCTGCCACAAACAAATAGGTTTCATGGGCAAATTGAGGCACCCCATAAAACGACTTTTCTAATTTCTTTTCGAGAACAGTATCCTTTTTAGTTTCCTTTCTTGGAACAGTATCCTTAACAATCGCCTGAACAATCTTAGCTACTTTGGTAGTATCCTTTTTCGTAGCAGTATCTTTTGCAATACCTTGTGCAAGTAAAACAGAACAAGAGCTTGTACAAATCAGCAATAATAAAATATATCTTTTTAACATGTTTTTTATTTTAATCTAAATTAATCATAATGTCCTCTGCGTTGTGCATCTTCAAAATAGAATTGAACAAATATTTTTTGTTCTGTTTGTGTTACTGAATAGACGGGGAATCCAGGGGCCCTATGGGTTTCAGCATACAAATAATATTCAGCCCCTATGCTTAAATCCTTATAAATCTGCACGGTAACTTTTGGTTGTAAAATACCTAACGAGTTCTCTCCAAGGCTACCCACTGTGGGCTCGTCCTGACCAACGCTATTAATGCAATATAGTCTAAAATAATAATAGGTAACGCCGATGGTAGCTATATTACCAAGAGAAAGTGAGCTTTCAATTTTAGCCTGCGCTCCATAACAGAAATTAAAATCGCGAGATTGTGAAGTATCACTAACAATACCCGTACTGGTTCCTCCAAAAGGCACAATTCCTATATGTACATTGGTATAAAGATTAACGTTTTTACCCAGATTTAGCTTGGAAAAAACTCCGGGTCCTAATGCTATAGTCGACAATTCAAAAATAGGATTATCCCAATAATCGTAATATAAAAATATGCCTTCAAGCAGCGCCACATTTCCGCATTGTGCATTTCTTCCAAATAGATTGCCGTAGCCCGTTATATTATCAACAAATTTTCTTCCTTGCCCCAAATCTGTTTCTACCCTAAGTTTAAAAAAGTCAAATGGCTCGCGTGAACGAACTTCAAAGGGATTGCCATAATCAAACTGAACATTTATCATTTCAGTAGTACGTCCTGATAAAATGGCAGTTGTGTGGTCATTTACTTTGTGTATCCCTGCATAAAGGGTAATATTCAAAGGCTCTTTCTGGTAAACTTCTTTATTCGTGTGCCTCGATGTTTTCCCTTGTAATAACCGGTTGAAGCCCCTCATAGGGTCAATCATCGTAGCTAATATCTCGCGAAAGGTTCTATTTGCACCACTTGTGCGGTCATCGAGTATATTAGAACTTATTCGGTATAGTATTTCTCCAAGCACAATACCATCTATGGTAGTAGCAAGTAAACTATTTCTTTCGGGTGTTACATTTTCCCCGAATATTTTCCATTCGTAGCTGCCGAGTAAGGCAAAGGGTGCCGAAGCCCAAAAGTTATAACCGTTAGCTCGGGCATCGTTGTAATAAAGATTACCAAAATAAGGGTGCCCTAAAAAGTCATTTCCAAAACGAGTTTGATCCCAGTCCCAATTCGGTCCCCATGGAGGTCCTGCGCCTAAGTTACTTTTCCAGGAGGTCTCATTAACCATGGCCCATGAATATTTCAAAATTCTACTATCAATTAAACTTAATAGTACATTATCTCCTATACCTTCTGCAAAGGGTATAAATAAGGAATACTTTTTGTTGTACAGAGAATCATCGCGCAACAGGTCACCATATTTATTTTGCTTTATAGTATCAACCTTTGCCGATATTTTAGGTTGATTGGCAGTAGAATCAGGGCTAATGGAGTCGGAATGAAGTTTTACCTTAGTTGCGTTTATAACCTTCAGTTGTTCTTTTACGTTGCCTTTATCCGGATTAATGGTATCTAATTTGGCAATATGCTTTGCGGTATCCTGTTTAATTTGTTTTGATGTATCGGGCGGGGTAACATTCTGTCCGAGTAGAATGTTTGCTGCCAGGAATAACGATACAAAAATGTATAGTTTTTTCATTTTAAATCTAATCCTTTTCCCTGAATGACTCTGAATATTACTGCTATGATTGCCAATACCAGTAATACGTGAATTAATGCTCCTGCATGGTAGCCGAGGTAGCCAACGGCCCAAAATATTGTTAGAATTATGGCCACTAAGTATAATAAGTTCCCCATAGTTTTATTTATTTAGTTGGTGAAGAGATGCTTGCCATAATTGATTTATCTTTATGCAAGGGTTTTTGAGAAGGGATGGTCCAAAACCCGCACATGCCCATTGCACCCGGTGTTGTCATCAATCCAAGCGTAACACCTTTTATCGGATTCTTATGTAATTGCGGAAGTACAATGCCCACTAATGCGCCCACCGAAAGACCGGTTGCAACATCTGACGGAAAATGCGCCAATGCCCGCACCCGCAAATACCCCATTGCCAAAGGTGGAATTAATGCCATTGAATACCAAAAGAGCTTACTGGCATCAGGATGATAATCGCAATATACTTTAGCAAGGAAAAATGAAGTGAATGCAACTGAAGCTGTGTGCCCGCTATAGGCTGAATTGCGATTATTACCCGGTGTCCTGTCAGCCATTGAAAGATTTGTGTAATATGTAATAGGACGGTATTTATTCTCAAACGTAGGTCCCAGCCAACTGTAGTTGTAGAAAGTAAACGTTATAACATGCCCTTCACAATACATGAAGAGTAGATCCAGCCAATCCTGCCGTATTTTTTTATCTAATCCAAGCAGGGCAGGAAGAATAACAAATATGGGAGGTTCTACTTCATCGGAAAGTTTACTGAACAGTTGGTAGTGACTTGTATTTTGATGCAATGCCCAGCGGTCAATAGGATTAAGTATACTTGTATTCAGATTGAGTATTTCATCATTCGTAAGGTTTGCTTTGTTTTTAATTCTCCCAATAGCAGGATAATCTGAAGCTAATCCTGCTGCTATTATGATGCTTCCAGTGATATAGTTTACATGATAGATTTTTTTTCTTGGTTCCGGAGTATTACCGGCCTGGCTGAACGCAGTCTGACTCAAAATTAGAATACTAAAAATGCAGAGCACGTATTTAGTAATATCCGATGTAAGATTTGATATGGTATATTTTGTTATTTTCATTATCATTCAGATGGGTTAGGTTTTAATTTTGACAAAGGTGCGCAGCTTTATATCGGAATATGTTACATAACCTAACCGAAAGGTTACATCATTCACACCTTTAAAAAAGGCCCCTATGGTTAAATAGGAGCCTTTAGAAACTTAAATAAGGAAATGGATCTAGTATGTGCCGGCACTTACATCAATACCACAATTAAGGCAAAAATCATACCTGGGAAGAAGAAAAGCAAAGTTAAAAGGAGGTCGATCCAGAAGTAGCTGTTGATTCCGTACATTAATCCAACTCCCAGTGGTGGGATGAGGATGGCACAAAGAACAATTACTACAAAAGGGACACTAACATTATCGTGGCTATGATGGCCATCTCCCATCGAACCTGAAACATCACTGTTGTTCCAAGTATTTAAGATGCGAACATTTTGGTCTGCAATAGTTGAATTCAGTATGTTAGTATTAGTTGCTTGTGTGTTCTTAGTGACCGATATTCTTGTAGCTATACTTGGTTTTTCTACTGCAACAATAGGAGCTTTTACTGCAACATAGTTTTCTTGTTTTGCTATCGTGATAGGAGCTACTTTATGCTGAATGCTTGCAGGTGTTTTAGCAATTGAAGAAGCTATTGTATTAGTATGGCTTCTGCTGCCAAAATCAACATAATAGCCGCTTCTATAATGCCTTTTAGCGATTGTAATTCCATGTGAATTACCACACGAGGAAAGAATAATTACTGCGAGAGTAAATAACGTAAAGTGTACAACTATTTTTTTCATGATCTTTTTTATTAGGGGTTATTAAAATATAATGGTGAATGTAAGAATCTTTCTTTTTTCTTTATTAGCGTTTTCCACCACCACCTGCATGTCCGCCGCTACCGCCACCCATGTGGCCACCTCCTTGTGCACCTCTGCTGGGTTGAGCCTGTCTTTGTGGTGCGCTATTTTGGTGTTGTTGTTGTGCGGCAGGCCTGCTTGGTGCAGCACTGCGCTGTTGTTGTGGTTGCGGCCTTGGAGCGCTTGTATGAGAAACATTTGCTGGATGATTTGCCGTTGGAGTAGGGCTGGCACTTCTTGTTGAATGGATAGTGCTTATAGAATGCCCGGAGGAATTGAACCTGTCTCCGCCAACCGTACTCCTTGCTGTTGTGGCAGGATGGCCTCCATTGGCGGTAGCAAGTTGATGCTTGTTTGCGGTTGCCATTTGCTGATGGTTTTGCTGAGCTGAGGTAGGTTGTGCGTGATGTTCATTCATGGCCGACTTTTCTCCTTCAGTTGGTTGTGCTTCAACTCCGCCATGTCCATTAAAACTACTCCGGTTTGAGTTATTATGAATTACTGTTCTATCTACATACGTATTATGGATTCCACCGCCAACATGCCATGCCGCTGTATTATACTGGAATCGGCTACCTTGCCATCTTCCACCATAAAAGCCCGAACCGCCGTAGCCGTATCCATAACATACTCCACCATAAAAGCCTACATGTTCGCCCCAATATCCACCATTCCAAAGATAACCTCCATTTACAAAACCCCAATAACCGGGAGTCCAAAGAAATCCTTCTTGGGGAGGAGATACCCATACACCGGGTATCCAGTAATATCCATCGGAACCATAAGCCCAATAACCGGGTGACCATAAATACCCATCAGTAGGGCATGGTGGTTGCGCATAATCGGGAAGCTCAGGGGGAGCTACTGCTACGCTCACACCAACAGCAACTTGTGCATCGGCCTTTTTTACTCCAACAATGGAGAATAATAGGATAATTAATAGGGCTAATTTTTTCATGTTATAAGGAATTATAGGACGGTTATAAAGAGCTATTATTTCTCCTTTCAGGGGTATAAATAAATAGGGTGCAAAGATGAGGGGCTGTGCCACATAGGCCGTTACACTTCGATAAATTAATCTTACAGATATCCCACTTTACTAAAATGTGGGAATAATATAATATTCTTCGAAAATTGTGTAACAATACATAGCTTAAATGAGTCCACTTTTGCAGTCATTACAATTAGAAAAGTATCAGATATATTATAAATAAACGCCGAAAGAGAACAATAGACTTAACCACAAACCAATCAAAATGAAATCAAACCCAAAAAAGGAATCAGGTTCAAAAAAAGACACTTCCTCATCAAAAAAGCCATCTATAACTAGTAATGGTAAGAATAATAACGAAGGGAAAGAATTTAAGGGAGAAGGCCACGGGCATGACTATAGTACACCGGTGGCAGGAGAGGATGGCGGGACTGAAGATCAGACAGAACCCCAACATAAAAAATCAAAAAATGGTTCGACTAAAAATTAACTTTGAGCATTTAAAAAATATCATGAGTAATTTAGTTTATTCCATCGCATTAATTTTAATCATCTGCTGGGCCATTGGTTTTTTCGTATTCAGCTTGGGCGCATTTATTCACCTCGTGCTTATTATTGCAGTTATAGCTGTACTATTTAGATTAATCCGCGGAGAAAAAATAGTATAAAGAGTATAGTTATATTTAAGGCATTCCAAGAAAGGAAAAAGTATATACCTCCTTATTACTGAAGCGGCATCAGTTAAAATAGCCTGAAACGATTAAAAGAAAAGGGTGATTACTTCAAGAAAATCCCTGTTTTTCGCAAGAAATAGAAAGAAGTAACCTATTGATTTTAAATAGTTTGCGTCAAATTGACTCAATTTGACACTTTAGTTGGCGGAGAGAGAGGGATTCGAACCCCCGGAACCCGCAAAGGTTCAACGGTTTTCAAGACCGCCGCAATCGACCGCTCTGCCATCTCTCCGGTTAAATAGGGGCGCAAAGATAATATACCTTACGAATCATAGATACCTTTATTTTTCAAAAAGTTATGTCAATTCAAGATTTTTAGAAATTTCTCCCGTCTTATTGCTTCTGAGCGGGATGTGAATCTTCCAATTTCTTCTAATCGATTGATTTTTTTGCTTGATTTAGTTAATGCTGAACTACTAACTTTCCCTTTCCAATTAAACTTCCATTTTTGGCAATGACTCTGTAAAAGTAAATACCGGCAGGTTCGAAAGATAAGTCAATCCGATTAGTTTCGTCAGTTAAACCAAAGTTTTCGATTTGTGCTCCTAAAACATTGTGTATTTTAATAACAGACCTATCACTTATAGCAGAAGATTGTATAGTAAAAATACCATTACTCGGATTGGGGTAGGCAATTATATTATTATTGGTTATAATTTCATTTACCCCCAATACAGTTTGATGGAAATAATAATATGCACTATCACCTCCGGTTATTTTTGTGTCGTTTAAATATTTTATGTTAGTTGACAGCATTATATTGTTGGCATCATAAGTATAGGAATATAGCCAGTTGTTCACCCAGGCTGAATTGCTCCAAACTTGAAATAAATTGCTTATTTTATTATTATTAGCATCATATGTCAACGTGAAGAGCGTGTTGTTCAACCAAGCTGCGCCACTCC
>Ga0207016_1012_pt1 | contig 47860 bp, 47 predicted proteins | sample Alteio_BWMinCont_54_FD_153469 | JGI IMG/M metagenome (GOLD analysis project Ga0207016, IMG submission 153469) | Enriched cells from forest soil in Barre Woods Harvard Forest LTER site, Petersham, Massachusetts, United States -... | ecosystem: Environmental > Terrestrial > Soil > Temperate forest >...
AGGATTTGAAGGTGGCTTAAGTGCAAAAAAATATATGCAGTTAACGGGTGCAACAACGCCAACAACGACACGCGATTTGCACGCATTGGTAGAAAAAGAAGTATTGCGTCGACAAGGCGAGCTTAAATCAACACGCTATTTTTTGGCAATTAAATCATCCTCTATTAAAAAAGTCACGTTGGAAGATATTCTCTAACTTAATCAGATCACATGAAAAATTATATGAGTGAAAAAACTGACTTGTTTCGCCTGGGAATACTACGATTTTTTGCAGATCCCAATGCACCAAGATTTAGCAGAGCCAGTTTAGATGTATTAACAAGCTTTCTGCATGAAAGAATTGGTTCACATCAATTACAATTGAATGATGATAAAAAAAATCGACGGCGACCAACCTGATTTTTTTGTCTAATTATTAAAAAATTAAGAAATTAAGAAATTAAGAAATTACTGGAAATCACTGTTATTTGTACTATATTTGGCGGATATGGGCGTGTTGGCTCGGATGATTTTACAGGTGGTGTGATATGAGGAGAAATGTAACAGATTTTTATTGTGATTCTGAACAGATACTTACCGTGTTAAGAAGGCGTGACAGTGCCCCATCCATGCAAAGATTGGCATATAATTTGAAGGCGTTAACAGACTTCCTGTTACTCGATGGATTTTCTCCGATATTGAAAGATGAGATTGTTCTTAAAATCACGGGATATATTAATTTTATCAATCAAAAATGGGTTGGAGGGGGGGCAGACAAACGAATTATTTACAGATGCTTGCCGTGATTTATTAAAGGGAGCAACCAGCGCATTGCAATCATTTAAATCTAGAAATGCTGGTGTATTACGTCCTGAATTTGATCAATTTATTACCTCATTTTCAACACCGGTTGCCGCCACTACTGTTTCCACTGTCACCGCAACATTTTCTGGTGCTCCAGCGCCAACCCATAGACAATTTTATAATGGCAATATTGACAGCTTATTGCGTCAAATGTGTGAACCATATAACCCTAACTTCAGGACGGTGTTAACGGCAGATGATGATAAGAACTGTTTGCTTAGAAATAGGTTTGGTGGTGCTACCATGGGATTTTTAAACAATCTGGAAGTATTGAATGTAGTTCAAAGATATCTTACTGGGCCTTTTACTGCCGTTGTGTTGAACAGATTGCTGGATGCACAGTATGGTAGTGGTAATTCTTATACCCAACGTCGCGTAATGCAAGGTCATCACACGACGTTATACCCTTATCTCAGATTTGCGTTAATCGGTCCTTCGTCTCAACAAACAACTGCTCTCGTTACGCGCGGGCAAACCAGTGCGGATTTAGTGTCCGCTGAAATAAGCGGTGTTCGAGCTTCACCTGATCTGTTGCTGGCAGTTTTGCAGGGCGACCGGTGGGGCAGGAATAAAGTTCGACCTGAACCACTTGTTGATGCGTTAATTGGTGGAAAAAGTCTGGATGTGGAACAATCTGGTGGGTTCACCGCCACTAGTTCTCATGTATCTCAAAATGATCTTCCACCGCTGATTTTTCATTTTCTTGCAAGCCAAGAGCATACGCAAATTTTACTAAGAAATATTTTATATGTCGGACCTGATGAGCAATATCAATATGATTATCGTGATAAAGGTAGATACCAACCTGACAGCGCAAAAGAGATGCTTCGCTTGGTGGATTATGTGTGGAAAAACGCTTCAGAAGAACAGCGTCCTTTAGCGATTGGTTTTCTTAAAATGGTAGAAGCGGGGGTCCGGCCCCGATTCCGGTAAAAAGTTATCAAATGTTTTAGATAATTATTATGCGCAATGTTTCGACGATAACAAACACAAATAAATATGAATTGAACTCATAAAAAAATCAATAACTCTCATTCTTGGTCAAAACCTCTAAAAATTGATCGACCTCTTCAGCAGTTGTATCAAAAGAAGTAACGAGCCGTATTAAATTTGTTTTTTCATTCCAAGTGTAGTAAGAAAATATTTTTTGTGTATCCTCAATCATTTTTTTTGGGAAATAAGCAAAAATTTGATTGGTTTGTACTGGATATGCCAACTTTATTGAATGAATATTTTTTAGTCCATTTAACAATCTTGCACACATGTCGTTAGCTTGCTTTGCATTACGATGCCAAATATTTTTTTCTAGGTAAGGAATAAATTGGGCCGATAAAAAACGCATTTTTGACTGTAGCTGCAATCCTTGTTTTTGTATATATTCGAATTCACTTGCTAATTCCTCGCGAAAAAAAATAACAGCTTCACCGAACATTAAGCCATTTTTAGTTCCGCCAAATGATAATACGTCTACGCCAACATCAGCCGTTAAAGCTTTCATAGATGTTTGCAAATAAACTGTCGCATTAGCTAATCGACATCCATCCATATGAAAAATTAATTTATATTTTTTACATACTGTAGAAATTTCTAATAATTCATCTCTAGAATATACCGTGCCAAACTCTGTTGGTTGTGCAATGCTTACAACTTTTGGTAAATTACCATGTCGTCCCCAATAGGGTTCGCGGACATATAGGGACGGAATGTTACTTAGGAACGGATTAACCGCTTGATTCTCTTATCTTTAGTGCCAAGATTTTTGGCATGTCAAAATGCGAATTATTCGCTGCTTTTGTGAAATCATACTCTCCGCGCATGTTAACGTGTGCCCAGCTTTGCATGGATCCATTTCTGATAATGTCGAACAGGGTGACTTTATCCTGAGCCTTTTTAGTATTAATAATGCGTTGTGATAGGAATAAGTAATTCCACAGCACGATCGAATTTTGTATGAGCGATTTACAACCCGCTGCAATTTCTTGCTCATCTTTAAGCGCTACAGAAAACTCCTGATTTCTCTCAAAAAATACTGCTTTAGAAAATTTATTTGAAAGCTCAACGCCATTAAGTTGTTTTTCAATTCGTTGCCTTAAAGCACAATCATCGATATAAGTTAAAATATATTGTGATTTAATAATGCGACCAAATTCTTTTATTGCCTTATACAGCGGATGATCTTTGGCATACGAGCTTAAGCGTTTAAATAAAATTGATGCATGAGTTTCTTTTAATTTAATGGACGTCATAAAATTTAAAATATCATCCCAGTTTTCACGAATGAGATTTTGGTTAATTGGTCGGCTGGGTAATATTTTATAGCCCTTGTTTTCATAAGTCTGTTTTGCTGAAAATGCATAGATACGTTGTCTACTTAAATTCTTAAATCGAGGTGCAAGTGCGGTTCCTATAAAATGCATTCCAGCAAACATGGTTTCGGTAAATCCATGCATATCGGTTGAATGAATATCGCTTTTTACAACATCATTATGCAACAGCCCATCAATTACGTATGCAGCTTCTCGTTCTGATGCACTGATGACGGTCGAATAAAAAAGCGAATGCTGATCATCAATAAATGTATAAACTGTAATTCCAGAGTCTTTTCCGAAATATTTAAAAGAAAAATTAGCCAGCAAAGAATCCACCATCACTTGATATTTTTGTCCATCGCTGGCAGTGTGTGTTTGACCTGCATTGAATTTAAAAATATCTGACAATGATAATTTGTTAATCATCGCAACAATTTTATTATTCGCCATTTTTATATTTTTGTTGGTAAAAAACCAATTAATAGCATGAGTTAATGTATTTTTATTAATACCCACTGAAATGTGACTTATTTTGTTCACGCCAATGTTGTGTCCTTTTGCCATAATACCTGCAAAAATGGTTGTTGGTGTTGGTTTGAGTTTTTGATTCTTCACGCTGTAATGTTTGAAACAATCCGTGAAATCTGCGACGCGATTAATTTCATTTAATACGTGAATAATTGGCACAAAACCTGTTTCACTGAGCACATCAGAAATGGAATCTATATTTTTCTTTTCAACGCTGGGCGTGTGAAGTATAAATTTTCCTGGTGTTGTGAAATGAATGTGTTTATTTTTACCTGATAATATATTTTCATTCACAGTTTTATAGCGTTCATCAAGTGATTCTTTAAATTTGCCAAGTACTGATTCAACATCGGCAAAATGACTCAACCCAGCTGATTCTAACAGTTGATGCTTTTCACGCACCCATTTTTCTTTTGGAGTTAAGTAATCTTGAATTGCCTTGTAACGATAAGAGTATTTTAAATTTAAATTACCGGATTTAATACAATCCATGACGCGCATGAAAAATAAAATTTTATATAAAGAAACACGTAATTTGTTATCCGCTGTAATGCAAATATCTCTATGCTTTTTTTCAAGATGATCAAGAGGTGCTTTATCATCAACCTCACCATCGACTTTTTTGTAATAATTGATCGCTTCAATTATATTTTTATCAGACGTATCCGCATTAAAATCAACTGCTTTAATAATTTCAGAAACGCGTATTTGCAGTGATTTTAAAACACTTTCTAAAACATCGTAATAAGTATCATCATTTAGCAACTTATTGAGCTTAGTTTTATTGCTCATTTGTTCTTCAATATTTATTTTTGACTGAATTGCGTGATGTGATTTCAGCAATGTTTTAATCTCTCCTATTTTTTTTTGATCTGAAAATGCAGATTCATCGATAATTTTAGCGATCTCAGATATCAATGCTTCAAGTTTTTCTTTTTCATTGACCAGTTGTTGTATCAACGCCAATCTTTCGCCTCTTTCTGCCTGATCGCGCGCTACTCGTTTTTTCTTCGCTTTATTTTTGGCGGCAGTAACTGATTTTAGAAGAATATCTACGAGGTAATCTTGTCTTGCGTAAAACTGGTGTTGTGCAAATGCTGCGAGATGCAAATATAATTTATTTTTGTCAGGCATTTGTATTAATTGACTAACTTTTGCTTTTGAAACCCAGGTTGCATAATACTCACAACTGCTTTTATTTAAATTAAGTATTTCGAGTAGTGGGAGTAGCTCGTAAAAATAGTTTTTGATTTGTAAAAATAATTGAATGCTTGCTTGAATATGTTTGACTTGTAATTTTTGATCAAACACTTTCCATTGATGTATTAACGGATGACCGCCATTGTTATCGAGCAACCCAGACAGCATTGTTATTTGTTTTTCTGTAATATTTTTACCAATTAACTTTAGTAGATCACTTTCAACCTGGTTGTAAAGATTACTTATATTCTCCGAAAAATAATGATACGTTGGTATTTCAATTTGTTTTTGATGACAGAGTGCTGACAGATGATAAATAATTTCTCGTGGCTGCATCTGTTTTGAAACTAAATTTCCCAATTGATCTTGCATCCATTTTTTTGCGTCATCATCAAATTGCGTAAAATTCATGGAATCTAATATTAAACATTGATGCTCACGATTAGATTTTCTTTTATTCAGATAATCACGCAAATCGACATCTTCATATTTTATATTCAACAGCCTTGCAACAAATCTTACATCAGATTCACGAAAATCATTCGCCATAAAGAATCTGCCCGTTGCGCGAAAATATCCCCATTGTAAAACCAGGCACACTTTATTTGTTTCTAAACGAACAATTTTGAGAAGTGGCAATATTTTTTCATTTTTCTGAAAATATTTTTTTCGCTGATCGACTGTAAATTTCGGCGGTTTATCAAACGCCTTCACTTCCTGTGATGACAATATCGCTAATCGTGGCATAAAAAATCCTTTTTCATGGCAGTTTATTTGATCATTTAAATTATTACTTCTTCTTGCTTTAGCAATTTATCTTTTGCTGTTGCGTGTCTGTCTCGTCTTTCAATATCGATATATTTATCAGTAATGGCACCTGAGCTGTGACCAGCATCATCACGTACGTGCTCGCGCGGTCTACGTTTCACATCCTCCGAAATGCCTGTGTGACGCAACCAATGCACCGTTGTTTGTGATAATACAGCGGCATCCTCATTGAATCCATCTTGATTTAAACGCTCAATCGTTGCGTCAAAACAAATTTGCACAATTTTACGTATGAATGATGTGTTACTGATTGCACCAGATCCTTTTGTCTTTGGCACTAAATACGATTTATCACTGGGTGAGGGCAGTGGTGTTAAATTTAAATGAGTTCGCCATCGCATTAATGATTTCAACATCGTGTCACTGACTGCAATTTCACGTTCCTTATTGCCTTTACCAATTACCGTAAACCACCAATTGCCATCGTGATCTTTTTGAAAGTCATTCATGTGTGGTGTCCATCGATCAGATGACGCCAATTCAGAAATACGTAAATACATTAAATATAATGCAGATAAAATAAATAATGTGCGCTCATGTTTAGCGGGATTTTCGCGTGCTAACATTTCTGCGGTTTCTATCACGTATTCCCATTGTAATTCACTTAACCGTCTTATTTTTGGTTTACCTTGATGCCTACGCAAAAATTTACTTTTTTGTCTGATGTGCGCAACCGGATTTATTTCGGTAACTTCTTCTTGAATTAAAAAATTATAAAAGCTACTTAAAATAGCGAATACTTCTTTTAATGCAGTTTCCGACATTTGATAGTTTTTTATTTTTAATTCTTCGCCTGAACGTGCCGCTGATTTTGAAATCGTTACCACAAAGGGTCGCCATTCTGAATTTGGCACACGAAAACCATCACGAATAATAAATCGCGGCACTTTTTTAAGTGAAATCCAACTCTCGGGAGGTTTTTGACAAAATTGTAAATACGCTTGAATATCAGCGCGTCGTAAATCACACACGGATTTTTTAGTAATTTTCCATGACCAATGTAATAATCGCTCGAGCTCGCGTCGGTATGCGTTAAACGTGGCTTGGCTGCCGTTGTAACTGGTTAAAAACGCAATGCCATTATGATAATCGGATTTCCAAAATGGGAAATCGAAATGTGGATCCATCGTTTCTGAAATATTTTCAACGGTATCGAACAGCGGTAGCAGGGCGTACTTATCGTACATATTGATCATCCTTGTGTTGTTCAAAATAGTTCCATTTTTAATAGCAGGTATGATAACATGCCCGACATAAGACTGATAATCCGTATTATCAATGTACGCTTAGTTGAGATTCTGTTGCGGGAGAATACCATGAAAAAATTTCTAACAATTTGTGCTGCTGGAGCATTAACAGTAGTAACGGCAAACGCAATAGCAAATACGCAAACACCGCTTGGATTAACAATATCCAGTACTACAGGTGCAATTGATATGAATTGCAATGCTGTAAGACTTCCGCTTAGCAATCCACAAACTCTTGGTTGGTATAAAATGGGGCCGACTTTTGGCAGAACAAACCTTCAGTGTACCTTTAACTTACACAACAACCCAACGACAGAAATTGCATCAGCAAACGTGATGATATGGGCATCATCTGTTGTACCAGGCAGACTTTCAGGGGTATTTCAGCATGTTGAAAGTATGAATGGTTATCCATTACCAACAATCATTCGAACAGGTCACGCAGCACATATGAACGCGTTTTATCGCATTTCTGTAGCCTTTACTGGATCTGCATTAAAAGTAGCGAAATAAATTTTAATTTAATGGCTTTTTAATTATGACAAATACAAATCTGTCCAATAAACAAATGCAACAACAAATTCATCAAAATCTTCATCAGGCAGTGAATAATTTGCATGCGATTGGTATTGATCTTTTGTTGATAGGCTTCGTAGTAGGTTTTTTTGTATGTGTGATATTGTATTTATGCTCTTTGAAAAAAACCATGCGCTGCGTGCCTAGCGACAAAAGAATTTTTCCAAATTGGTTTATTTGGATGATGGTGATTCCAGTTATTGGATATGTTTTTACATGGTTAATGCTACCTTTTGGAATTCCTCACGGTTTGCGTAATATCGCAGTCAATAATAAAGATGCATTGCGTGAAACTGTGTATTTGAAAGTTCTTGGGTTAGTGACTGTTATACTCCCCCCTTTTATTATTTTTATGCAAGCTATATTCAAAGATTTTGGAGAAGCAACAAGCTCTGTTTCAGTTTTTACCGGCGCGCTGCTTTTTTTATCTGTTGTTTTATATTTGGTTTCAATTATCACTTACTGGATAAGGACAGTTTCATTTAGAAAAAAATATTTTAACGTATAACGTATAATAGATATTTATGCCGAATATATTTTTTCGTCATCGTTTTAAAAGCATCTAATGAATGACGTGGTTCAGTACATTTTAACATCCTCACCCATTATACAAAAATTGCGTAAAACGAAAATTCAGGCTATTTGAGGATAACATGAAAATCATTACCAGATTCAGTATAATAATAATTTTAATTTTTAGTCTTCTGCTTTTACTTGGAAGACCTACACAGCATAACAATTACAACATTTTACTCAACATTTTAAATGGCCCAAATTTCTATTTATATCTTATCATTTTAGTAACTATTTCTACCTTTTTTACTGTTACTTTTTCCCTTATTAAATCGCTTTCATGCCTTTCAATGTGGTTTGGTTTTTTGACCTACTTTTTATCTCTAAATGGCATTTACTGGTATCTTAGTTTTCCTGATCCTGGTGCGATGTATATTTCACCTTTAATAGTTTGTACGTGCGCTTCAGGTGTAGTAAGTATTGTTTTCCATCGTCTATTGCAAAAGGATTTAAAAAAATAACTATTTTTCCGATGCGTGATGTGCGTGAATGACAATTTCCGGCGCATTTGCACTTGCACCCCATATACTATTCAACTGAAGTTAGTTTTAACTCAATCTTTGAATACCCATCAACAATTAAAAAAGTTTTTGTTGTTTGTGGATCCAATACAAAACCACATGAACAAATAAATCCGCTCCCTACTATGCGATAAATCATTTCATTAATATTAGTTTGAAGATAAATTAAAATGTGAATAACAGATTCCGGGCGCATTTGCACTTTCACTCCGCTCCAGAAAATTCTAGGAAGCCTATGTTGAATTTCATCAGCTTTTTTGAAAAAAATTTCATTCTACTAACTCTCTATAAATCATAGAGTTAATCTTTTTCTAAGTAACATTCCGTCCCTATATGTCCGGGAACCCCCAATAGGTTGCATTTAAATAAGCATCTTCAATATTAGTTGCAGAAATTTTTCCATCTTCACTTGGAACAGAAATTAACATACAACCAGTTAAGTTTACTGGCGCACCAACTTCATGGCTCATAATATGTGCGCTATCAGCACAAATAATTGCATGATGACTACGTGTAACTGCATTAAGAGCCAGTGAATTTGCTGCTGTTCCATTATAAACAAAGAACACTGTAATAGCGTTTCCTAGCGCTTCTTTAAACAGGGAAATTGCTTTTTCTGTATATTGATCATTACCGTACGCGGGTACATGTCCTTTATTAGCGTCTTGAATTGCTTGCAATATTTCAGGTGAAGCGCCTGAATAATTATCACTGGAAAAAGATATCATTTATAAATTACCGATGTTAATTTTAAAAAATGTTAATAAATTTTTTACGTAAAAGTTTATTGCATGCGAATAACTATTTTTCCAAAGTGAGAACCACTTTCAAGTTTTGCTAAAGCTTCATTTGCTCTATCAAATGAAAAAATTTCGTCAATGATTGGTTTTATACGATAATTTTCAATAGCACGATTCATCGCTGTAAACATCGCAATTGAACCCACAAAAACTCCCTGCAATCGAATACTCTTTTTTAATATTATCCAGGGATTTATTTGCGCTTCTGTTCCAGTTAAAACACCGATGAGGCTAACCGTTCCTCCTGTTTTTACAGACTCAAGTGATCGTGTTAGCGTTCCAGCACCACCCACTTCAATAACTTGATCAACACCTTGACCCTGTGTGAAAGTACTTACTTCATTTTGCCAATCAGTTGTATTTTTATAATTAATGCCATGTGCAATACCCAATGATTCCAACTGTTTGAGTTTGGCATTGCTACTGGATGTTGCAATTACTTGAAGCCCAGCTATTTTTGCAAATTGCATGGCAAATATGGAAACGCCACCTGTTCCTAATGTTAAAATAGTAGAGCCAGGTTTAAGTGGTCCACTTGATTCCATTAAGGCATTCCAAGCTGTTAATGCGGCGCAAGGTAATGTCGCCGCTTCTTCATAAGATAAATGTGTTGGAATTTTTACAATACCTGAAGAATGTAAAACCACTTTTTCAGCTAACATTCCATCCAGCGCGCCGCCTAATGCAGAACCATGATCGCTTGCTTGAATGTCACCGGATTTCCAACTTTGAAAAAATCCAGCTGCTACGCGATCACCCACTTTAAATTGCGAAACACCTTCTCCTAATGCCAAAATTTCTCCTGCGCCATCAGAAAGGGGGATGCAATTTTTTTTAAGATTTTTTCCATAAGAACCTTTCGCTACCCTGAGGTCACGATAATTAAGTGACGTGGCACGTACACCAATGAGTACCTCGCCAAATCCGGGAACTGGGTCAGGGAGTGTTGTCATTTTCCATGTCAGAACACCGGCATCTGATTCATCTAAAATATAAGCTTTCATCTTGACAACCCTTAGCGGAATTAATAAAGAAATTTACTGTTAATTCAAATTAATCGTTCAAAAATATCAGTAACAAAAACGAACGTTTATGTTACCTCATCTGGATCAAATTACATATTTGCCCCAAATCTGTAACCCCCCCCTTCGGGAATGCGGACGGTTTTGGCATTGGCCGGTAAGCGTCTTATGATCGATTCTCGTTAGTCTTGCTCTTTTTTGTACAATTTCACCTGCTTCCCTGCTGGCGTGAACAACCAATCCCAATTGTGGCTACCTAATGGTGTATCACCCTTAAAACGATAACGGTGCTGATTAACAACTAAATCTCCCTTGTACTGCCCAGTTTGTATGATACGCAGTTCAACACCGTCGATCACAAACCTTAAATTTTTGCCATCGACATCTACTGCATGCACCGCACCCGATGTAACCCATGCCGATGTTTCAAAATAGAGTGTTTTACTATCAGGTGAGAACCTTAAATGATGTGGATCAATAATATCTCTACTGACATCATCGCAATCAAAATGATCCGCAACCAACAAACGTTTTGTCATTTTCGCTTTATTAATAATCCATATTTCATCACCATGATCACCTTTTGAGAAAAAATAAAAGCAATTGCTTGGAACGGTATAATTACTTTTTTTAACAAATGCGATCCATTTATCATCAGGCGATTCGATAAGATCAGTCAATTTTGCACCACGCATTAAGCGGGACATCTCCTCATGTTTTATTTTTGAATAAGCAGCAGGTCCAAAGTATGTGGCTGCAGACACAAAAATAATAAACACAATAACGCTAAAAATTATTTTTCGCACATTAAATCCTCAAGCCGTTTTTGAAACAAACTGTTTGGCGGTGATCTTAAAAATTTATTATCCAGATGTGAAATGCACACTTCTAATTCGACTTTTCTTTTAGCTGCCAGGCGGACACATTCGGATTCCGTAATCCATTCTCCTTCATTAAGACAATATCGATACGAATTTTACCTAATATTTGAACGCCTGAAATAGCATAAACTTCGATAATTTCACCGACTTTATATCCTTCCATTTGTTGTATCGCTTTCCAGAATTTCTCGAACTGAATTTTTGTAAATTTTTTTATTGGCGTGTCATCATGGACACCTGTTTTTTCACGCAACAATTTCTCATATTTTTTCGTTGGATTGTCTTTCGGTGGCGCATAGCTATAAATCATTTCATGGATAGAAGAATTTCCATATGTTGCTATCAATGTATCAAGCAGCGAATCATGCCCGGATTTATCATCAGGAAAAATAGCGAAATCATGAGTAGCGCCTATTTGATTGTGTTTTGCGCTAATTTTACCAGCCCAGACGTTACCTGGATTATGATTTCGCCATGCCCAAGTACCTCCTGAAAAACGAAAAAATTTTCCGTCAGTATCAGTATAAATAACGGAGTGCTTTAGAGCCCCAACTGCTTTGATAAATCGTTTCATATCATTATTTCCAATAATGTATGCACGCAAATTATACGCGTGCATATTTATAATTAAAATACCGTGTTTCAATACACTTTTTCAACGCCAGCGTTTTCAAGAAATGCGTGTTGTGCTTGAGAAAATAATTTTGTTTCTGAAAGCAGGGCCTTCAATGCTTCATCTATTGTACCGGTCCATTCATCATTCACTGCAGAAACTATGCGAAGAAATTGATAATTTTTGGATTTAATTTCATCATATAGCGGCAACAAATCTGCTAACACTCCTTCACCTTCAGTCCATCCGAAGCCATCTTCATTCTGGAGACTGATATCAAGCAGAATATCTTGACCATATTGTTCGTATTCAACAACGTCTTCCACACAATATTTCTTGATCTCATCAATATTAATTTGCGAAACATTATATTTAAACGTCAATCTAATAGTTCCGAAATTACTAATGTAAAAAAAGACATCGAAATATTTTAGTAGCAGCTTATCTGAATTCCCACGAAAATCACCGAAATTATAGACATAAGAAGCATTATGCGTACCTACATTGGCGCGACTGGATAATAAGTGCATTTCTTTTCGTGCCTCTGAAGTTAATGGTTTATTGATGCTACAAAATTCGTAATACTGATATTCACTCATACTTTCTTTTGACTTCATGCCACCTTGCAATACAAAAATATTTTTTACAAATTTTGAAAATTTTTCTTTAAACCAATCCAAATGTTGCGTTCGCTCTGTTAATAAAATCGGTTTTCTCTTATTTTCAAGGGCAGTTACTACATCATTAAAAATTTGGTTATTACGTGTTTCATTTATCGATAGTTCACCATAGAGTTCAGCCATAGTTGAATCTTGTTTCGTTTGAATAAAATTCGTTTCGCGACAATAAACAATATGGGATCGCGTGTCTTTATTATTTTTATTATTTGAACGATATCGAATAGGTCCGCATTGCATCATAATAATCGGGTGATGACCGTCTTTTCTAATCGGAGTTGCTGTTAGTCCAAGAACATATTTCGCATTAGTTTTTTTCAACACCTTTTCAAAGCTAAATGCAGATAAATGATGGCACTCATCAATAATCACTTGAGCATATTGCGTTATCACATCACTCACTTCATCCTTTCTTGATAAGCTCTGTATCATCGCAATATCGATATTGTCAGTTAATTTATGCTTTCCACCACCCAGTACGCCAATTGAATTTTTCGGCATATTTAAAAAAACACTGAGCCGTTCTTTCCATTGATCTAATAATTGTTGTCGATGTACAAGAATGAGTGTGTTTATTTTTCGATCAGAAATGATTTTTGCGGCTAATACTGTTTTTCCAAAAGCAGTAGCTGCACATAGAATTCCATAACGATGTGGAAAAACGGTATTAAATGCTTTTCTTGATCATAGTGTATTTTATGTTGATATCCAATGAACAGAATGCTTTCAGGCTATACTTCAATAACCTCTTGTACGGTTGGGCGATAATATTGCGCGCTTCCTGCTTTTATAATCATATTTCCCAATGGTTGATAGATTGATTTTGAATGGGTATGACCGCACAATACTAAAAACTCAATGGCAGGATTTTTTTGTCCAATATCGATTAAAACATCGCCGGTTGCTTTTGAGCTGAAAAATGGCAGCCAATCATTATCACTTATCTTTCCTTTATGCATGGATACTTCTTTGAATGGTGGAATATGTGTTACCACAATAATTTTCTTTGGGTTATGTGATACTGCACTTATTAAATCAGCTTTTAAATTTTTCGCATCAACATCAGCTAACGATTGCATTTTTTGGAGCAATTGACTTCTGCCCAATATTCTTTGTTGAAATAATTCACCAATCAACCGACTATCGTTGAGCTCTACCCGGCTATTTTGATAATCTCCCAATCGACCGTCTGCCCAGCCATCTTGTCCTAACAAAATAGTATTTTCATTTAATGCTAGAATGCCAGATGTTTTAAGCCAATATAATTGATTATTATTTTTAGTTAACTTTTTTACATCTTTAGTTACCTCATCAACATTCGAACAATAATAATCATGATTTCCTAGCACGAAATAAATTGGTCTTTTTAGCTCATTGACCATCTCTGTTAATAAATCACAAATAGAAGGCCCTTCTGCAATATCACCACTAATGATGACAGCGTCTGTTTTTTTTCGAATAATTTTTTGATAGAATTTTATTCGCTCATCTTCATCTAGAAAATTAAGATGGATGTCAGTAAGCCAAGCCAATTTCATGATGCATATTATCCTTCAATGATATTTTTTATTCTTTCAATAACCATTTTTGTACGCTGCATAACCACAGAAAGTGGCCCTTCATTTAAATGCCCAGGTAGAACTCGTTCAAATTGGTCATCTTTCACGATAGTTTGGAATGTAAGCTGTAGATGCTTTTTGAGCGATGCATTTGCATTTTTTATTTCTTCAACAATTTCTTTTCGACCAGCAATAATTGTAATAATGTCTTCAAAATCATGGCTTGTTAATAGGTCGCTATTGCCTCGTGATTTAAATGCTTCTATTTTTGTCGCAATAAAATAAGGGGCTGTTACTGATTTTATTAAAATGCCAGATGAAATTTCATGCGTTACTGAATTTTGTAGTGCCTCTTTATACCAACGATTTCCAAATCCAAAAATTTTTTCATCGGTTGGCATGACATCCAAAATAATTTCATCGCACAACCACCGACAAATGACATTGTCCTGGGATGCATTTTTAAATCCTTTTTTACGAAGCTTCCTTTCAAATTTTTGATATTGCAGCAACGAAATGACATCAATGATACAGTCAACATCCAGTGTTGTTCGAACATCCATCGCCAAAGGATCGTTTACCAAAAGTGCTGTTGCGCATCCACCGACATATACAACATCTTCGTTTAATTCACCTAGTTTTTTTGCAACAATTTGCAACATAGCTAAATTTGACGATGCTCGTAATAAATTATTTTTTAGCATTTAGTTTTTCTCTCAGTAATTTTGCTGCCATATTTTTTTCTCGTGCCTTTCCGATACGGATAGTGTCAACCAAGACCAATAAATCATAAAACAATGGGTCTGGATGCTTAATAAGTGATGATGGCACTGATCGATATAATGGCTCTAAACACAAACCTCTTTTTTCACCTTCTGCATGGGGCCAAACGGGAATAGGATCATTTCCAAGCACTATAAGCTTCTTAAACAACGGAGCAGCAAATGCAGTTGGGATACCACGAGTATAGCCTCCCAATTGAACTGGAAAAAAATATTTTACAGCTGATACCAAGCATTCTAGGCAAGCTTCTTTTATAGGCAAAAATACAATTTTATTATGTGGATCGTTTTTAAGGGTTGGGCCTAATAATCCTGAAAGTACTAGTCGCTTTATCCCCGCATTGACTTCGGAAGGACTCATACATAAAAGCATTGCAAGCCTATTTTGTGAAAGAACGTCCTCCGCGTCGCCCTGGGCAGCAAGGGCCATGGTCGATAGTATTTTTAGTAGTATTACAATATCTTGGGGTTTTAACATAAGCCGGTCTCAGTTAGCGCTTTTGTTAGTATTGTATACTATTCATTCGCTATTCGCAAATCGCGAATACGACAAGAGATAAGAGATAATTTTTCAGAATCAGGGGTTCTAACCATTTCCCCCGCCAAAGTTCCCAACAGATTTAAACCCGCACAGTTGAGCCAAATTTCGGCATGAAAAATCGCTTTTTTGGGTGTTTTTCACACCAAAAATTGTTACCGTTTTTTATATGCCCCACCCTGAATTAAAATACCGCTCAACTCACTTTTCGCATACAATCAAAAAAACAATTTCACACTGTTATCAATGGAGTTTTCATGCAGCGCTGGGATGCAAACACAATGCAGACGATCGGCAGCAAGCTGTTTGATAAAATTCATAAGCGTAAAAAGCACAGCCATCATAATCATGAAATCCATTTTATGGCGCGCGATAGACAATGGTTGCCGCAGGGTATTCAATCGTTGGTCGATGGTACCTATGAACCGCGCTGCTTAAAACGTTATTATTTCAGCGATGAGATGGTAGATCAACTGCATATTTCAGATCGTATTTTTCAGCACATATTGCTCAGGATATTAAAACCTACCTTCAAACATGTGATGAACCAAATTGCTATCACCTCGACGGACCAACGGGTGTTAAAAACGCAACGCAAAAAATTCGTGAAGTGCTGCAACAGGAGCAGCCAAAATACTTTATACGTGCAGACATAAAATCATTCTACAAATCCATCCCGCATAACAAATTAATCCAAGACATAAAAAAATATTACGACGATCCAAAATTAAATACCATGCTGAAAAATATTATCAAGAATCCGATTGACTCACCGTATGGCTACAAAAATCCTGATCATGGTATTGCACTGCGCGGACCGTTGTCACAATTTTTAAGCGGAATTTATTTAAAACCACTGGACGATGCATTCAATCAAGCAGATGTGACTTATCTGCGGTATCAAGATGACATTTTAATCTTGTGTAAAACGAAGCGACAATTAAATCGTTGTAAACGGCGCATGATGAATGTGCTGCAGGAAAGACAATTGCGCTTATCCAAAAGAAAAACTCGGATAGGCGAAATTGAGTCAGGATTTCATTTTTTAGGTATACAGTATCCACCGACACGAACGGTGGATAATACCAGCATTGCACCGGTTGGTAATGGCGCAATAGTCGATCCTAAACCTCGTAGTTTGGATATCGAGGGGGGGGTATTTATTATTGCAAAATCAATCACACGGCGTTTTACGCATGGTTCCGCATCCGCGAACACTGCGCAAAGCACGCGAGTCAGTCAAATGGATGGTCGAAGGTGGTGTTTCTCGCCCCAAGATCAGACGTTATCTTATTCGATGGCTATGCTGGTGGGTAAACACAGCAAATATTTGGGAACACCAAGAACTCGCACTTCAGTATATCGAATCATGTTGGAATCCCGGGGCGGCAACAAGTGCCGCCGAGATGCATCAACAATATTACGCTACTGAACTACACACCGGCGCTCTGCATGCTGCAGTGGCGCTGGCTGCATAAGTTTCCAAGCTCGCTGTTTTTGCTCGACAAAAGTTTTGATACGAACACGCGGGGCCGGGCGACCGGCGCCTCCGCTGCAACGGGTTCGCGCAAATATATCTATACAAGAATCAACACCCAACCGAGAAAGAACCGCAGTCGAACGAACATCCAACGCCGGAGTCGAACCACGACATGAAAATTCACGACGAGGAGTCTCCGCGCCTGATTCTTTACCGAGATAATAGATACCCTGAGCGTAATGTTGTAACCACTGCGTGGAGGATAATTTTTGAGCCGGACCAATTGCTTGTTGTGATATCAAGCATTCTGTATTCCAGTCATAAGGCAGGCGATCATAAATCTCAAACAAGCGTTGTAAAATATATGGGTTATGCACGGAATTATCTCTAACATACCGATCCAAGTTGATGTTAAAACGATTGAGTGCGTCTTGTAGCGCAGATGTCGTACCGGGAACACGATTGAGTGCATTCGTGATATCGGTAGCTGATGCTCGAGAAAATACCGCTTCAAGTTCATCGCACAACCTATTTGCGTCAGCTTCTAATTTTTTAATCAATCCATTGTAGTCAGCAACTTCATAACGATCGAATATTACTTTGCACTGACGCTGAACTTCCGCTGGATCCATCTGATCTGCGAGTAATTTAAACATTGCTTCATCATGAGAATACAGAGCCATTTGTAATGGTGTACCCGTGCGTTCAATGCCAAGGTGTGCAATTACTGCTGTCCCCGAGGTTGATAACATGGCTTTTATTGCACTGTCATCCTTGCCCTCAAAGAGTCGTTCTACCGCAACTGGATCGGCATTAAGCGTGGCATCTAAAAGGCAGGCGATTTCAAAGCGTCTTTGATAATTTTGAGCGAATAGGTGTGATGGAATGCAAACACGAGACTCAACTTTACGAAGTGGAATCACAAGTTGTTCTAGTTGTTCTTGATCACTTGTTGGAAATCGTTCTGGGGCCATCATGGGTAAGAATAATCGAAATGCATTGCCGTCGAGCAACCAACTTAAAGCTTCTGTCCACACATCATAATTCATGCGGGTATTTCTAAATGCGCCGCGTTCCCACTGAAGTCCAGATATTGGATCGAAGGTTTCATCTGGACCAGCAACAGGTTTTCTTAAAAGTGTGTGACGTGACAGCATAGAGAAAATAACCAATGCACCAAAATCAACTGGATTTGGTTCGCCAAGATTTGGTTCGCCAAACGGTGCTGATCGCACAACAACTCGGTTGGGTTCTCCCGTAGGTAATCTTTGCATCACAAGATGCATGTCGGTACGTGGTGGTATTGCTGTACCTGTTGCTGCAGCAGCTGGCATAGAGGATTTCATGCTGAATTCTCTTTAGTTGATTGGTGATTATGACAACCATTGTACTGATTGGTGATTAAGGGAGCCTTAAAAACTGAGAAAAAATGCAAAAAAATACGTGGAAATTAAATCATTAAATCAACCAGTTAAAATTAGCTGCGGGATTTAGGCTTAATTTACTTTGATTTCCCTCTTTTTACGCTGGTCGACGATGGATTCATAGCGTCATCAAGAAGCTTGCTCATCACTTCCACCACGGGTCGCTATGAGAAGTGCCACGAAACTGCCTAAAATGATTTTAGGATTCAGTTTTCCTTTTTATACAGCTTAATTTGTTTACCCTGAGGAGTGAATAACCAGTCCCAATCGTAACTACCCATAGGGTGAAGTCGATAGCGATGCTGATTAACAATTAAATCGCCTTTGTAATGCCCACTGTTAACAACATGATACTCATTTCCATCTGTTACAAATCTTAAATTTTTGCCATCAACATCAACAGAATGAATGGCGCCGGATGTTGGCCGTGCTGATGTTATAAAATAAAGAGTTTTGCTATCCGGTGAAAATTGTAAATTTTTCGGATCAATGATTTCTTTATACGGATGGTTGCAGGAAAAATTATCAGCAACTAGCAATCGTTTGGTTTTTGTTTGCAAATTGTAAATCCAAATTTCATTGCCATAGTTGCTGCCTGTATTAGCAAGATCAGCGCAAATAGTTGGAATAATGTGATGACTTTTTTTAAGATAGGCAACCCATTTTTTATCTGGTGAAAGTATTCGACTAAAATTTTTCGAAGAAGCGTCATCATTTTTTTCTGATTCGTAATAAATATGACTTGGGGGAATGTAACTATATTCAGCTTGATCTGCAAATATCGACGATATAAAAAACAAACCAGAAATACAGAAGGTAATTTTTATGATCAAGTTCACTTTTTCAAATCCTCCAGCCTTTTTTGAAATAAGCTATTTGGAGGGGTTCTTAAAAATGTATTACCTAGATCTGAAAGACACACTTCCAATTCAACTTTTCTTTTCCTTGCTAATTGAATACATTTTTCTTCTGTCAATATATCGCCAGACTCAAGATAATATTGATATAAATTTTTGTCGAGCTCTTTAACACCGGCAATTCTATAAACCTCAACAATTTTTCCAACTTTATATCCTTCAAAATGCTCAATCGTTTCCCATAATTTTTTAAATTGATCTTTTGTGAATTTTTTAATGGGTCTGTCATCATAAATCCCGGTTCGTTCACGGATCATTTTTTCATATTTTTTAGTTGGGTTATGATCTTTTGGTGGTGCAAAAATATAAATCATTTTATGGATCGACATGTTTCCAAATGTAGCGATCAATGAATCTAATAATGAGGCATGTCCGGATGCATCATCAGGAAAAATGGCAAATGGACCTACGATCCCAATTCGATTATGTTTTTTGCTAATTGGACCAGCATAAACATTTCCAGGATTGTGATTGCGCCATGCCCATGTGCCGCCATAAAATCGGTAATGTCGACCATCAATATCTGTATAAATGATGGAATGCATCTTGCCGGGGACTGCTTTTATAAATTGTTTCATGATGGTTCCAGATATTGAATGAAGGAATTGTACACCTTCCTCTTTTTAAGAGGAATGCCGTATTGTATATTGCGCTTTAGTATATTAAGCGGCATTTTACACGGTTTTTAGCATATTAATAGATTCAGCAAGCTTCGCCAAATCAATCTGTAGAGTGTCTTTTTCAAACGTGTAAAAGCCATAAAGATTTATATTAATCCATGCGACGGGTGAATGGCGTTGGTAATTGCATCATTGGCATCTCGCAGTGTTTCAAGGCGCATAAAATTCTTCGATTGTGTATACATGCGCTGATATGGAAGATCGGAGCTCTCAGCCATTTTATAAATACCCAGATTAGTGGCATTGGCGATAATGCACGCCATCATAGCAATAGGATCCAGCGTACCTTTCGCGTCATAGGGTTTAATATGCGTAAATGCGCTCATAAAATTACAATTTTTTTGAGCGAACTGCAAAACCTCTGCAATATTAATTTGCGTTAATTGTTTAAAGATCGGATTATTTTCTTTATCAGCAGATGTAGGGTAGGGCAGTGTGAATGTGATTTCGTCACCTTTTTTTTAATTTTTATTCCCTTATTGTCACCATTTTCAATACGCTTATTTACATCCACAATTAATTTTTCTAACGTGCTTTCAAGATTATCAAATAGTTGATCAACCGGCATCAGTAATTTTTTATTGCCGAGTTGTTTAAGCAGTTTTAATTTGTCATCCCATTTTTCATCACTGACCAAGTGCGATGACAAACTTTTAAATGAAATAGAATTTTCAAGATACACATGGCCTGTTTCAATATGCTCAGCAATCAACTGATAAATCATAAATTCATATTTCGCCATATCAACCACATCACCATTCATTAAATGTTTTTTCAAATGACTGGGTATGCAATTAATGGGTGCATTTTTAATAATATTTTTCTGTTGTTGTCAGGTAACGAAAAATAGTTTTTTAGAAATGCAATCGCATTTTCTTGTATAATTGATTTGTCTGTTTGATAGTTTAGAATTTTTGCAATTGATGCTTGATTTGTATGACGCGTTTGTTTTGAAATTGTATTAACGTGTAATTTTGCATTTTCAAAATATTTCTTTAAAACGAAATCAACATCCTTGGTTACTGTGTCGAATGCACAATTAAAAAATTGCGATGCTGCCTTAAAATATCCAAGCTGCAGCGTGAAGTGCAATTTTGATGCAAGTGATCCGCACTTTGACATAGCTTCATATTCTTTTTTATCGAGCGAAAAGTATTTTTCTTTCTCGTTAGAATTAAAGTGCGGAATATTGTATAGCTCATTGATTTCGTACTTTGATAGTATTTTTAATCGTTGTTTTGTCATTAGGGATGCCTCTTGGTTGGGGTGGAACTATCCCTGATGTGCGCTAATCTCGCTCATAAAATCCAGTAGCGGATACTACTAGACATTATATTTTAGGTAAAGTATTCTGTGCTTATAACAATTTATGATGGCTTTAAACAATGTCAAACCCTAAAAAATCAACAATAGTTAACCTGTCTTTGGATAAGGACTACATTGGCTTTCTAAAACACGTTCAAAAGAGATTGCAAAACGCGCAGCTCAAGGCAGCTAGAGCGGTCAGTACCGAGCAAATTCATTTTTATTGGGAATTTGGTAACGATATTATTAAACATCAGGAAACCAAGCGCTGGGGATCACATTTCTTAGATCAATTGTCTTTGGACATGAGAAATGCATATCCTGGCATGCAAGGATTTTCTAAACGAAATCTTGAGTACATGCGCTTGCTTGCAACTGTACATCCGTCATGGAATGCATTTACGCAGCAACCTGCTGCGCAATTGCCTTGGTCACATATACAGCTTTTACTCGACAAATATAAAGCTGACCCCATTAGATTCGCATGGTACTCAGAAAAAGCGGTAGAAAATGGATGGTCAAGATCAAGCCTCAGCATGCATATCAAAAGTGATTTATACCAAAGACAAGGAATCGCATCACAAAAGGTATCCAATTATCACGAAAGACTACCTTCACCTCAATCAGATTTAGCGCATGAAATGCTAAAAAACCCTTATAATTTTGATTTTTTGACAGTCTCGCCAGAAGCCCATGAGCGTGAAATTGAAAATGGATTAATAACCCATATTCGTGATTTTTTACTTGAATTAGGCACTGGCTTTTCATTTGTAGGCACACAAGTTCCACTTGATGTAGATGGTGAAGAATTCTTTATTGATATTTTATTTTATCATTTACGTCTTAGAAGTTATGTCGTCTGCGAAATAAAATCAAAAAAATTCAAGCCCGCTGATCTAGGTCAATTAAGTTTTTATTTGTCTGCTATTGATAGTAATTTAAAACACGAAACCGATAATCCAACAATTGGAATTTTGTTGTGTGAGTCTAGAAGTAAAATTATTGCAGAATATGCTCTACGAAAAATTGACGCACCCATTGGTGTATCTGAATATGCTTTATCAAAAGCACTTCCAAAAGAATTAAAAACCGCCCTCCCCTCCATTGAAGCTATTGAATCAGAATTAAATGCATCTCTAGAGCTGGGTAATGAAAATGGCGAAAAATAAAACTCCATCACCTTTATTTGATAATATTGAAATTTTAAAAAAACAAAGTGGATGTCAGCAGCTTACGGATGCGCAAAATAAAGATTTTCAAAAGGCACGTGAATTTTTGTTGTGTTACCAAAATAATGCGATGACATTTGTTGCTTATCGTCGCGAAATTGAACGTCTAATGCAATGGTGTTATCTCAGAATTAATAAAACACTTCAACAATTGCGACGCGATGATATTGATCAATACATTCAATTTTGTCAAAAACCTTTAAAATCCTGGATTGGACTAAAAAAAGTAGCTCGTTTTATCAACAAAGATGGAAAACGAATTGCAAATAAGGAATGGAAACCTTTTGTAGCTACACTACCAAAAGCACAAATTCATAAAGGTAGAAAACCAGATATCGAAAATTATATATTATCTGAAAAATCATTACGTGAAATATTCACAATCACCGGCTGTTTTTTTAATTTTTTAATTCAAGAAGACTATACAGAAATTAATCCCGTCGAACAAATTAGGCAACGCAGTCAATATTTTTCAAAACAACAAACAAAACGTATTGTGCGAAAACTACCTGAATTGCAATGGGGTTATGTGATTGAAACAGCCCACATAATGGCAAAAGAAAATCCATCACATGAACGTACATTATTTATCATGAATGCATTATATGCGATGTATTTGCGCATCTCAGAATTAGCAGCAAACTCGCGCTGGATTCCACAAATGGGACATTTTTATCGAGACAACGATGGTTTGTGGTGGTTTAAAACACGCGGAAAAGGTAATAAAGAAAGACACATTGCTGTGAGCGCTGATATGCTAAGCGCACTTAAACGCTTCAGGAAACATTTGAAATTAACAAGTCTTCCATCGCCAGGTGAAACGACACCTCTTATTTCAAAGCAAACTGGTGTTGGTCCAATGACAAGTACCCGCCCTATTCGCGCATTGGTTCAGGAATGTTTTGATCGATCGGTCGTACGATTAAAAGAAGATGGTTTTAAAGAGGATTCACAGCAATTAATGCACGCAACAGTACATTGGCTTCGTCATACTGGTATTTCAGATGACGTAAAAACTCGTCCTCGCGAACACGTCAGAGATGATGCCGGACATAGCAATAGCAGTATTACTGATAAATACATCGATGTTGATCTGCGTGATCGAAATGATACTGCCAAGAAAAAGAGGATTGTGCCGGTCGGTTTTGTTGAGGCAGAAGATGAGTAAAATATGTGAATTTCTCGGTATTTTTGAATAACTTTAAAAATTCGAGGCCTTGCGATTAGAGAAGATATTTCATTTTAGGCAGTTTCGTGGCACTTCTCATAGCCACCCTAAAGTAAATTATGCGTTAACGGTTTCTTTGAGTTGTGTTGCAGGTTTAAAACTCACAACAGTGGCTTTTGGAATAATCGGCCCAGGACTACCGAAGCTTCGACCAGGTGCCACTTCGGTATTGACCGTGCAATAAACTACACAAACTCTTCTTCTTCGATAGCTTCAATCGCCTGATCCTCGCCTAAAACTGTAGAATTACCACCCGTAATCCCAAGTCGCGTACTCAAATCCAGCGGAAACAGTCCGTATGGATTGAGATGCGAATGGAATAGCACGTTCAAAGCCCGCTTATCTTCTGGCGTTAAAACATTCTGCCATTCTGGTCGCGACAAAATATATTGAAAAATAATCGTGTTGACGTATGCCATACATGCCTGCAATAAATGCAGGCATACGATTGCTAATTCCTGGTCACGTCTAATATTTGTTGATATTTCACCCAGTTTACCATAAAAAATAAATCCCATGATGCTGTTGAGACGTTCAACAACATTTTGTGCTTCATGCACTTCAATACGTAATTCCTCGATCATTAAATAGCGGCATAGGAAATTTGTTTTGCCAATTTTTCCGATCCCTACAATGGTTTTATATATCGGGTGCTGGTAATTGTCACTGCTGAATCGCTTCACAAAAACATCCGGTTCCATTGTCCCTGTTTTTAATGCAACACCATATTTAACGGCTTCGTCGTAATTATCTTCAATTAATTTCCAATCAATCAAATACTTTAAAATTTTTTCCAGATTTTTGTACTCATCTTTTTTACCAACGGACGGATAATATAATTTTTGCTCATAAATATTTTTAAGCCTTGGCAGTAAATCAAAACTTAATAATTCACCGATACCAAATCCGAGCGTGCTTTGTCCGTGCGTATCCATGTACGCTTTATTGACCTCCATCTTGGTGCAATGATCCAATATGCCTTTAATCATGGCTCCAACTTCAGATGATGAGCATGTTTTTAATTGCGAATAAATGCACAATGCTTTTTTCTCAACGTGCCAATACACCATCACACCGCGACCTTTGTACCTGGCATGATATTCCACCATTAAATTTTGATCCCACACACTTATTTTTTTGGAATCGCATGCAACGCCAGTTGTTGCAGTTCCCCATATGCGTGGATCACGGATTTCTAGATTTTTATTAACTACTTCAACGATGGCTTGCCGCACATCTTCGACAGTAATATATCGACGCTTAACATATTTTAGATCAGCGTATTTCACCTCATCATTGGAAGCGCTAATGCATTTTAGTCCTGTATTTGTGCCGATTCCATATAAACACAGAAGTAAACGAAACTGTAAAGTTTCTTTGGGTAAACTTTCTCTGGTAGCAGATGAATGAAATTTTTTTGTAAGTCCAATGTCCAGTTCAGATTCTTTTAACACATCAATTAAACTGATTGTTCCATATTCTTCTTTAATCGCTTCATGTAATTTTTTAATATTCGGTGGTTCTGCTTGTGGATCGTAAGGTGATATTTTTATGTGACCACCATTTTTTTCAAGAATTTCAACTTTATCATTTTCTAAAATGGTATCGTTTAATGCTTTCAAGCTCTCGTGTAATTGTTTTTTACGCGGATCAGTAAAATCACGCGCATTAATCGGCAGACCCAATAAATTATAATAATGTTCGCGATTTTCTTCAAAATCCTTTGGTAAATCATCATGTGGATTACGATAACGCAAAGCACCTTCAATCCAGATCATTTTACAGCCCAGTTGTCTTCGAAGTTCTTGCAAAACGGCAATTTCATAATTGATACGATGTATTTTTTTATCGGTTTTCTCGTTAAAAACGACTAAACCATCCCATTCACTGGAAATCACATTTTTAATTGGCGCTAAAATATTTTTCGGATAATAGCGATCAGTTGAATCACGATTTTCAATGATTACTTTAATCGCTTCTAATAATGGCTTGCTGTCATTTACATTGGTTTCAAATACAAATGCTTCAAGCAGTGTTAATAATATTTTTCTATGGGCATGTGAGTACACTGAATGCATTTTTTTATGCACTTGATGTTCATACCATCTTCCCTTTGAATTATATTCTTTAACAATATCGCACATTGTTTCTTTTGAAACTGTTGGGTAAATCTCTTCTTGAATAATACCCGTCGGATTTTCTATTGAAATCATCGACAGTGAGCACAATATATCAAATTTTCCGTTGACACGTTTTACTTCAGAAAGAATTTTTTTATCAACGGAATTCTCAGCAGACGTGCGAATTTTATGTATTAGCTGCATCATTAAATCAGCCGAGCCATCGGTAAGTAGCTGCGATCGTAAATAACAAAATAGTGAGAAGATACCGTATCGAATAGATGGTTCATGCCTTCTAATATTGAGCGGATGCTCAGTCAGAACACGCGTGTAATATTTATTGATTAATTTTGATGATAAATTAGATAAAAATTCTTTTGGTAATTGCAATTTTTTTAAGTAATTCACCTTTTGTATTGCAAGCGCCACATTTTTTAATTTTGCGCCTGGAATATCTTGTTTTAATTGTCTAAATCTAATTTCAAACTCATTACCATCTTGTTCATAATCGTCTATCTCAGAGTCATCAACCAATAGTGAATCCATCATCTTTATTGTATTATCTGGTAGTGCAGTGTGAATTGAATCAAATAACTGTTGTTCAAATTTTTGATGTGCTGATTGAATATACTTCATAAGTTCTTTTGACGTAAACGGTTCTATTTTTTGCGATTGAAAATATTCATATGCATGTTCAATTCTCTGTGACTTCCTGACATTATTTGGAAACACGTTTTTAATTAGCCATTCTTTTAATTTATCAACATCATCAAGAGTTGCTTTTTTATATCCCAGCAGATTGCGAATTTCTGTGCGAAATCGCTTTGTGCTTCTACCTTCCCAATCAAAATCATCAATGCATGAGGTTAAAACATTTAATTGATTGGCGATGCAATTTAGCATCAGTGTGTCGATATATTTTAAATGCTTTGGATAATGACTTTCTAATTGAAAATATTTCAAAAGTATTGCAAAACCCAGCCTGTTTTTATCTGAATTTTTTGCTTGAGCGAGGGTCAGTTCATCGTCGCTCAGATTAAAGATATTGTCATTACTCATATGATTTTTTATCGCTGGGTTGTTTTAGTTTTTTTTGTTTTTCATTTTTTAAGTATCGATACAACGTTGGTTTTGTAATATTAAATAATTTACAAATTTCCATCACCGATAAATCACCTTTATCGTAGTGTTTTTTAAGCTTTCTAATTTCTTGCGTGTTTAATTGCACAGGTCGTCCACCCATGCGACCACGCACACGAGCCGCTTTTAATCCCGCTTGTGTGCGTTCACGAATCAGCTCACGTTCAAATTGGGCAAGTGCGCCAAAAATATGAAAAATTAATTGTCCGCCACTGGTAGTGGTATCGATATTTTCCTGTAAGCTTTTAAATCCAATGCCTTGGTCGTTTAATTCTTTTACGGTCTCAATGAGATGCGCTAGGGATCGACCCAAGCGATCCAATCTCCATACAACCAGTGTGTCGCCTTTTCGTAAATGCGATATCGCAGAATGTAGACCAGGTCGAGCGGTTTTAGCGCCGCTGACAATATCTTTAAAAATGTCTTCGCAGCCAGCGCCTTTTAGTGCGTCTTCTTGCATACATAAATATTGATCAGCAGTTGAGACGCGCGCATATCCTATTAGCATAAATTTCATCCCAATTGATTAAATAATTGGCGGCAATGGTAACGTAACCCATCTCATAGTGGCAAGTTGTATAACTCTGAATTTTTAACCGTTTTAATTACCATTAATTGCCCAGTGTTTGTTGCAGATTTGAATTTAGAGATGAGGTAATATAAACGGTCGTTTTTGTTACTATAGAAAATACAGAGAAAATCCATGCGTTCCAGATTTCAACATCACCCAAACTTTGAAAAATATAAAATTGCTAGTTCAGTGTACGAAAGATTAATGTCAATAAGTCATATGACAGATATGTCTGGATGCCTAGAGGCGTTCGAAAAGGGATTATTGGAAGTACTTAAGCGCTTTCGACATGTGGATTCATATCTGCGAAATGATGAATCTATGATTCTTCACGCATTAGACTCTATTTCGGATGAAATCAGAAAATTTCAAGGTGAACTTCAAACAAATGATTTGAACCAGCAATCTTTAACAGAGGCACAGAAAAAAATACACTGGTTAAAATCACAATTTATTTGTGAATTTGCGAGAGATAAATATAGGTTTTCTAAGAAATCATTGAATGATTTACTTGAAGTAAGCCAGCAGTTGCAAACCGCAGTAACATTTGACAATGAATCGGCTCGCGCATATCTTGGGTATTTTTGGTTGGAATATACTGTCGACAATTCTTTAGAACCAATAACAGTACTCCAAAATTTGGGCGTTGAAAATCCGCTTGAGTTAATTATTCGATCCGGCAGCAATCGCAATATCACAGCCATAACTATACTCGCAACTCTATATGCTGAAGGGAAATATGTTCAACAAAAAAAGGAACGCGCGTTATTTTATATTAATGAATGTCTTGCACTAGATGATGGAATAAGTGCAGAAAAATTATTGAATATAGGATCAACTCATTTTACATTTTCTGCAGATGAATGGGAAACACTCTTGTGTGCGATAGCAGAACGCGACGGTCAAAAAACAGCTCTGCTACTCGCAGAGATTTATGGTGGCAGAGGCATGTGTGATTTATTGTCTTACATACAACCCAATGTTGATAAGGCAATTCATTATTACATGTTAGTGACACGCTCAGAAGGGAATCTTGAAGGCCATGTAGCACTCCAGAGAATATGCGAATTTGTCGCTGATGATGTAGCTTTAAGAAGTTTACTTGATGCCGAAATAGAAAATGAAAATCCAACTGTGCTTTATTGGCTGGGAATTATACATGTACCAGAAGAAATGCGTTTGCAGGACATACAAGATATGAATTACGTGCGAGAGCCTTTCTTATTGCGGTTAGCCACAAGTATTTATCCTCAACGATCTTTAGATGTAGCGATTCGCTTTTTTGAAAAGTTAAACAATATAGATCTAGATCTGCATTCTGGAGAAGCGGGATCTTTGTTAAAAGATCTTCAGCATCAAGAAGTTCACATGGATCGTCTGAGTAGACGATGGAGAGAAAAAATAAATGTCGCTGTTAATCTCCTCACTCGAGGTGAATCACTCAGCATGTCGTACTTAGCGCCCGTGGAAAATAAAATAACCATAGCAGATTTTTTTTCTGATCCTTTGCAGTTGGGCTTTAGTTTGTACAATATTCACACGGAAAGCTGCAGAATGCTTTCAAGACTGTGGCATTCGATTATTTCAGATATTCCACCGATGCACGAACCTGGAACTTTAACAGCACCGCCTGTTTTTTTTGTAAGAACTCCGATGAGAAGATCCGATTTCTTTGTGAAATATTCTATTAAGACGACGAAAGAAGTCCATGGAGTCATACAGGCTTTGGAATTGTGTTCACGTCGTGCTTTAGGTGGATTTGATGAAACAATACAGTTGCAAGAAATAGAAAGAATTATGCAAGGCCTCATAGAAGCGCGTTCATTAAATGCTCCGCTCCATATAGTTGAAGATGTCGCTTCGGCGGACAACCACAGTTCTGAAATCCAAGTTCAAACCAGCAAAACAAGATCGTGGTGTTCAGTCATGTGATCAAATTAAATTGTTTGCCATGTTAAAGTGGCTCCAAAACGCAGCTTCGGTAGCTTTTGGTCTAATCATTCCCATGCCAGTTGCAGGATTTCTCCCTTTGCGTGCTTCGCGCATTTTGGTAGAGAATCCACCAAAACCCGGGGTCATTACTTTGTCATTGTTGTTATCCTTGGTGATTAAATTTTAATGAATGAGTATACACGAATAATTCATATTGTTTAATGCTGATAATTAGAGCTATGAGCATGATGATTGATATGTACTTTGAGACAACCGTTTTTGTAATGCTCTCATGAATAATAATTTTAAAAATCAGCGATAAACTGAAAATAAGACATAGGTGTAGTGGTTGCACTTAGAAATTGAATCGGCGCACCTATTCTAAATCTGGAAATATTTTTTCTATTTAAAAAAAGAAGATCACGTTTTACAATTAACACATTCAGGTAAAAGTAAACATGCTGTTTTATCACCAAACGGAAGATATGTCGTTTATACTAGTGAGTTGAGTCAACGGTCTGAACTGGTTAAAATTACCAAAAGCTTTGAATCAGTGTCTGCGGATATGAATATTTAAAGGGGTGCGACATGCGCGATATTTTTAAAGGGATTTACAGAATAAATAACGTTACGTCGCAGTTATATATTGATGCAATTGCTGTGTTTCATGGAAGTTTACCGATCGAAATTAGATTGGCAGATAGAAGCACATTTTCAACAGTCTATCCACATTATTGCAGAGATTTACCAGCGATAATATTTGAATTACATCAAAAAGGAATTACTGAGTTTAACTTTTACTATACCGCAATAAATGGAAATTCAATCGATAATGTATTTCCAAATTTAAATTTCCCAGCTGATTTTGTGCGAGCACACTCTGCAATAACTTTGTTGGAAGCACAAAGCGCGCACGATGATGCTTTTGATAAAAATACAGCAATTGCTATTATTTCAAAAATGCATGGTTTTTCCGCAGTAGATTTACCCGACTTACAAAGTATCGTATTTCGAAATAAACAGGGTTGCCATTATATTACTTACGGCGATGCGTCTCATATAAAAGCAATGCAATTTATGCAGTTTGATATTGATGATGGTTTTATTTATAAATCTGAATCAGATGGTATGGGAATGCGTATTTGCGCAGAATTGCAGAAATTTTTTCTTGCGTGGAAAGCAAATAATTATCAAGGAAAACCGATTCCAGGCAGTGCGGCATTAACAATCCAATCGCAGGAACTTACAGTTGCAAATACCCCTGCTGTGTTAGATGAAATTGATATCATGAAAGATGCCATTGCACAGGCGTGCTTATCCAATGCAATGTCTCCTGCTGAAAAAGATGCATTTTTATCGCGTATCGTGTCAGCGTGTGTTCTCTGTAATTCATGGAAACCGATGCGCACTATTCATAACAGGGTTATTCAAAATTTATCGTTATCTGTCATCGTTTCATTTGATCACGATCAAAGCATTGCATTTTTTAAATTGGCGTATTTTGGTGTCACACCAGAAGTTTTTTCACAATATAGGAGATTTTTTATTCCTGAATATAAAGGAAGTCCGTCTCTTTTAGATGAAGAGAAAAGAACAGTAGATGCATGTGCATATTTGTTAAGCTCAGGCATGGCATTTGAAGTTGCAATGAGACACATTATCGATATCAAAAAAATGCAATATCGTATTGAACGTTTTATCGAAATAGCAAATGGTCTTTCAGCAAACTATGCAAAAAAATTTACGGAGGAACAGTTAAGATTTTATAAATTTTTACGCGAACATAACGAAAAAAGATTAGAAATCTCAGTTGAACAAATTTCAGAATTAATATTACCGCGCTGTACTAATTTCTTTAAATTACGAGATATTATGTATCATTTATTGATCACTAAACATGAGCCGTGGGCAAATGTGGTTGGTATTATTAATGGCGTGAATTTTAGAACTCGAACCGCTGATTTTTTTGGAAAAAATAATCTGCCTACCGCTGAATACATTTCAAAAATTTTATATGGTCGTATGTTGCGTGATCAAGCAAGAGAAGCATTGACTTTACCTTCAGAATTACTGGGTGATGAATGCAGTTGGTTTGATAATGAGATTGATGTTAAAGCGCTCATTGCATTGGTGAGAGACCAAGGTCTTAACCCAGTAATGGCCATTTCAGAACTGAGTACTTTGAATAGTAGTCAAAAAAATATCATTCTTGTGGGTGGGAATATCGATGAAGCAAAGGAAATGTATATATCCAGAGGGGTTGTAGTGAATGGCGTTTTTATGATACCACGGGAATGTATCCCAGACTTTAGCCAAGGAACAGATCCATTGCGTGATTCATTGCGCGATCTTCAAGAATTTCGTCAATCGCACGCGCAAAATAATGCAGCAGTGCTGGGGGTTAAAATTTGAATATCCGATCGCCCTGGCGTTAGAAACAGCGCAATGCTAAAGTTGTATTGTACATAATTTAGCCCCCCCTCAAACTGGAGAAATATCATGGAAGATAAAAAAAATTGCGATAAACAGCATGGTCATGGCGATAAACACTGCCCCGAAAAAGCAGAATGTCATAAAAAAATAGCGGGATTTCTGAAAAAAGCAGCTGAACTTCATGAAAAGGCAGCTAATGAGCATGACTGCGGCAAGGCTGCTGCGCTTTCGCTAGAAGCATTTGCCTATATTTGTGAGGCAAAATGCCACTTCAAAAAAATGGTGAAGAAGTGCGCCGGCATTGAATGCTGTCATGAAAAGAAAGCTTAATATTCAAAACAATCCACTTCATATTAATATGAAGCACTATGTCATTTTTGAATAAGCTATTAGGTAGTCAACTTGCTTCGTCAGCCAGTAAGAAACAGGAACTCACTGTCCTTACTGGCGTACCTGCATTGGGTCTCGATGCATTGGCTTCCATCGGATACGGACCTGAAGCGGCGTTAATTGTTTTGTTGCCATTGGGCGCACTGGGTCTGCACTATTTTTTTATTGTTTCTATGATGGTCATAGGACAACTTTTCTTGCTTTATCTTTCTTATCAACAAACTGCTGCTGCTTATCCCATGGGCGGCGGTGCTTATACCGTTGCAAGTGCCAATCTCGGTAAAAAAGCGGGTTTGTGCGCGGCAGCATCGTTGCTCATCGATTATCTTTTAAATGTGGCGGTTGGAATTTCAGCGGGTGTTGGCGTTATCGTTTCTGCCATCCCATTTCTGCAACCTTACACGCTCACATTGTGTCTTATTGTTTTGTTGACACTGGCTGTGGTCAATTTGCGTGGCGTACGTGAATCAGGGTTAATGTTTATTTATCCTGCAGTAGCATTTATTTTATTTTTGGGTATTTCCGTTTTGATTGGATTATACAAGACCTGGATCAGTCACGGTCATCCCGTTGCCGTGATTGCGCCACCGCATATTCCAACTGCAACAACGACAGTCAGCATATGGTTATTGTTATGTGCTTTTTCGAATGGCCTGACTGCGATGACGGGTATTGAAGCCGTAAGCAATGCGGTGCCGTTATTTCGAAAACCCAGCATCACTAATGCACGGTGGACGCTAACCATCGTCGTAGGGTTACTTTCTTTATTTATGCTTTTTATCGGATATCTTTGTCCGTCGTATCATATCGCCGCGATGAATGAAGATTTACCGGGCTATCAAAATATATTGTCACAATTAATCACAGCGGTAGTTGGACGCGGAATTTTTTATTATCTCGCCATTGCAGCTATTTTTTTCGTGTTAACTTTTTCAGCGCAAACGAGTTTTGCCGATTTCCCGCGGGTATGTCGACTATTATCGGAAGATGGTTATTTACCGCTTTTTTTTGCTGAACGAGGACGACGGTTGGTTTATTCGGCCGGCATTTTTATTTTAGTATTTATTTCTGGCCTGTTATTAGTGGCATTTGGCGGCATTACTGAAAAGTTAATTCCTTTATTTGCTATCGGGGCTTTTACAGCATTTGTATTGTCACAATCGGGCATGGTTGTTTATTGGATACGACAAAAAGATAAAAAAAGTTATTCTAAAATGACTTTAAATGCGATTGGTGCTGTCACTACTTGTATCGCTTTAATTATTATAATCATGACAAAATTTACGCAAGGCGCATGGATTATTGTCATTGTGATGCCGCTACTGGTGATGATATTTATACTTATCAAAAAACATTACGAAAAAATTAATAAAGAAATTACACAGCCATTGAAGTTTGGATCTGATAAATTAAAATCTCCTATCGTAATCGTTCCAATCAATGGATGGAATCGTGTTTCAGAAAAAGCGGTTCGATTTGGTTTACAACTTTCTGACGATGTCATTGCCATTTATATCAGCACACAAAATGATGAGCCATCTTTAAAAACGATATGGGCGAATGAAGTTGAAAAACCAGCCAAAGCTGCAAAAGATGCTATTCCGCGTCTTGAAATTATAAAATCACCCTATAGACGCATATATAAACCCATCCTTGATTTTGTTAAAAAAACCAAAAAAGAAAATCCGGGTCATCTTATTGCGGTGGTTATTCCTGAATTAGTAGAAATGCACTGGTATGATTATTTGCTTCATAATATTCATGCTGCAGGTTTAAAAACGTTGTTGATGCTGGATCGTGATCGTCGCACAATAGTGATCAGTGTTCCATGGTACACTAATAAAAATTAGTGGGATCTCAAGCTGTTTCGCAGGTATTTGTTAATAAAAGATAAAAAAGGAGATCTGTCGGTGATCTCCTTTTTTGGTTTGAAGAGATTGGACGGAAAACATTAACGGCATTGAAACTAGAGATGACATTACGAACCCTTGTGTCCGCTTATCATTGACTCAGCATAAAATATACCTAATCCATAAGCACCAGCGTGTTCTTTAACAAGATTAGTAACCGCTGCGTAGGTTTCTTGGCGAGCCCAATCACGCTGCAATTCGCACAGCACTTGCAACCAAGTCAGCGGAATAACGCCGGCTTGTGTCATTCTTGCAATGGCTGCTGTATGTGCCTCTTTACTGGAAGCTGCAGATGCATCCACGACAGCATAAACTTCATAACCTGCTTCAATGGCTGAAATAGCAGGAAATGCGAGACAAACTTCAGTCCACAGTGCTGCCATTACTATTTTTTTACGTCCTGTTTTTTCAATCGCCGCTGAAAAATTTTTATCTTCCCATGAGTTCATGGTCGATCTGTCTATTGGTTTTTGATCGGGGAAAACAGCTTGTATTTGTGAAATGAGTGGACCGCTAAATGATTTTGCAGCAACTGTTGTCAGTACCGTAGGCACTTTAAATATTTTGGCAGCCTTAGCAAGACCTACTACATTATTGATAACTGTTTCACGATCTGCTGATTGTACGCCAAAAAACATTTGTGGCTGGTGATCAATTAAAGCGAGTACGAAGTTATTTGGTGTTAGTAATTCAAGCGATGATTTATTCATATTTTTCTCCGTGATTTAAATAAATGTTAAGACAAAAAATTTATCGTGATTTTACAAATGTGCCATCTTGATATTCTTCAAATGCAAGACGCAGTTCCGCGTGCGTATTCATAACAATGGGACCGTACCACGCAATTGGTTCATTGAGTGGTTTTCCCGATATCAGTAAAAAACGAACGTCATGTTTATCGGTTGTTACTGTAATATTTGTTCCGCCGATTTCATAAAGCACCAGCGTTCCATTACCGCATGAACAGGGTGGTTTCATATCAAAATAATTAATTCCTGCAGCATCATGCGCAAAAGGAATGCGCGCAGGATCAAAATAAGCGTCGCCATCGATCACATACGCAAAAACGGTATGACTTGATTTTACAGGATGCGTAAATGTTTTTCCTGCGGGCAGTGTTACATCCAGATATTCTGGTTCCGTTATAATATCTTGTACGGGACCTTGCGTTCCATTGATCGACCCGCAAATAATTCGAATTGTAGCGCCTTCAGGTGTTTTGATAACGGGAATATCATTGCGTTTTACATCGCGATAACGCGGCTCCATCATTTTAGAATGCGCTGGAAGATTTGCCCATAATTGAAATCCGAGCATCTCACCGATGCGATTTCCTTTTGGCATTTCTTGATGAATAATGCCGCTACCAGCTGTCATCCATTGAACATCACCTGCTGAAATAATCCCTTGATTTCCCATGCTATCGCCGTGTTCAACATCACCATCTAACACGTAGGTTATCGTTTCCATGCCGCGATGCGGATGCCACGGAAATCCAGCGAGATAATCAGCTGGGTTTTCCGAGCGAAAATCATCTAATAACAAAAAAGGATCGAGCAGTGGTAATTCATGAAAACCAAAGACTCGTCTTAGGTGAACGCCAGCGCCTTCGATGGTGGGTTCGCTTTTCCAGATCTTTTTGATTGAACGCTGACCTTTGATGCCATCCATAGTCATTCACCCTTAGTCATCATGCTGTGAAAGGATTAAGATAATACTATACCAGTCTCCTATCAACTGAGCTCGTTTAATAGAGAGTCTAGAAAATGGATTTTCCTTCTGCTGATAAAAATAATTCATCATGGGCACCACTTTTATTTCCTGTGTTTAGAATTATTTGGCTTGCCACTGTATTTTCTAATATTGGAACTTGGATGCAAGATGTGGGTGAAAGTTGGTTAATGACAACCCTCACGAATAAGCCTTTATTAATCGCCTTAATACAATCAACTGATGCGCTACCCATTTTTTTATTAGCATTACCTGCTGGCGCATTAGCAGATATTTTGGATCGTCGACTCTATCTATTATTTTTACAAATTGGTATGTGTGTCATGGTAACGGCGATGGCACTGATCACGCATTACCATTTAATGACGCCTGCATTATTATTATCACTTTCATTAATAGTAGGGATTTTCATTGCATTTGCAGGTCCAACTTGGTTAGCAGTTACTCCTGAAATCATTCCAAAGAATTTTTTATCTTCCGCGGTGACACTCAACGGTGTAGGAATTAATGTTGCGCGTCTTGTTGGACCTGCCATCGCAGGAATTATTATTGCAACGAGCGGCTCCGCTGCAGTATTCGCTCTCAATGCACTATCTTTCTTGGGTATTATTATTGCATTAATAAAGTGGCATCGTGAACCGATTACTCGAATTTTACCCGCAGAAAGATTTTTTAGTGCCATGCGCGTTGGATTTCGCTATGGATTACATGCGCCAATCCTTCAAAATATATTAATGCGTACATTGGGTTTTTTTATATTTGCAAGTTCAATAATGGCGTTACTGCCTTTGTTTGTTCGTAAAGAATTATTGAGAGGTCCGCAAAGTTATGGATTGTTAGTGGGTCTTTTTGGATTGGGTGCCATTGTTGGTGTGTCGTTACTTCCTGTGCTTCGCAAAAAATATAATTATGACCAGTTGATTTTTTTTAGTGAAATTGTATTTGGTTTTACGGTACTCACAATAACTCTAGGAAAATTTTTTCCTTTGATTTGCATCGCGATGATAGTGGGTGGTATCGCATGGTTAATTATCTTGGTCACGTTAAATACGGCTGTACTACTTGGGACAGCCGCTTGGATTCGCGCAAGGGCTTCATCCTTATTTTTAGCAACTATGTTCGGCGGAATAGCCGCGGGCAGTGCATTGTGGGGATGTGTTGCATCTGCGTTTTCAGTTTCAACCGCTCTCATTTTATCAGTGGTTGGTTTGCTAATCAGTGCAGCAATAACGCGATCTTTTTCATTGAAAAGTATTATTGATCTTGATTTAACGCCTTCATCTCATCTTTCAGAAGTGCCGATTGTTGATGAATCGCAATATGAACATGGACCTATCATGGTCATTATTGAATACATCATTGCTCCAGAAAAACTTGAATCTTTTATTCATGCCATGCGCGATATGCGTCAAATTCGTTTACGTGAAGGTGCATTTTTCTGGGAGTTATTTACCGATTCAAATAACCCAGAGCATGTAAAAGAAATTTTTATGGTAGAATCATGGTTGGAACATTTACGACAACATCATGAGCGCGCAACGACTTATGATCGACAAATTCAAGAGAAAATTAGCGCTTTTCATAAAGCGGACAAAGCGCCGAAAGTATCGCATTTTATTGCTTGCAAATAAAAAAACATCAATTCTAGATTAAAAGGATAAAAATAATGACAATTAAAAAATTAGGTGTAGCATTATTTATTTCTACTTGTTGTTTTTCGTTTTCTGCGTTTTCAAAGCCTACTGAAGTAACTGTGCCTATGTATTTATTAACACCCGTTATAGTAAATAATACAGACAGCACGACAAAGGCAGAAAAAAATCTCCCAAAAGAAATTGGAACAATTACATTTCAAAATTCACAGTATGGTGGATTGCTGATTACACCTGATTTACACGGATTGCCACCAGGCATGCATGGTATGCATTTACATGCGATGCCTTCGTGTGATCATGATGGTAAAGATGCAGGAAGTCATTACGATCCAGGTCATACTGGAAAGCATTTAGGACCTTACAATCCGAACGGTCATCTAGGAGATATGCCTGCATTGTATGTTGATGCAAAAGGAATTGCGAATCACCCTGTTTTATCACCACGCTTAACAGAAAAAGATTTATACGGACATGCGGTTATTATTCATGCGGGTGACGATAATTATTCTGATTTCCCAAAACCACTGGGTGGTGGAGGCGATAGAATTGCCTGTGGCGTCATAAAAAATCAGACAAAGTAATTAAAAACTTTTCATTTGTTTACAAAATTTTTGGCTAATTTTATTTTGCTGAGCAGGATAGAATTAACGTCATCAACATTGTTCATGCGAATTCTAAAATTAAATTTTTCATTATGCCCAGAATAAGACTCAAGTAAACCGGTAGGTTTGGTTTCAGCTGGTAACGCCAGCTCAATATCAATGGATGTTTGGGTGCGTGGAATGATAATAGCAAACTGTGTTTTTGCGCGCAGACTACTGTAAGTTTTACAAACAACCACTTTTATATCGCTATCCAATGTATGGCAAGCCTTTATGATCGCGTCATAAATGTGTCGTAACCGCGCTTTTTTATCGCTATATAATGCATTTAATAATTGTTCCGGATTTTCATATTGTGAAGCACGTCCCGGCTCAATGACTTCCCAAGCAATCCAGATTGCCTGATTATGTCGCAACCCTTTTTCTTCCTTTAACCAACAAGTTAATTCTTTGTGTTTTTTAATGCCTGTTTTTCCAGCAATTGTAAGCCATTGCTCAAACGTTTTATGAGTTTCTGTTTGAATATTTCGCTTTATGCTTTGCAGCATTTCACCGGGTGAAGTGGGTTTTGGCATTTGCTCACTCTATCTCATTTTTGGCCTAAATTTTTCTTGCTTAGGCAGGTTTTTCATACGACCACCTGGTTAATTAAAAATCAGTCATTGTGTGTTCACATGATCGATCAGGTCAAGCAAAAAATAGGGAAAAAAGTAATTTAAGCCGCTTTCTTCATTTTTGTTATACGCATTTCAACATGCGAGATTGAACCGCCTCCACCGACACATGCTATTTGTTTTACTAGCACAGATCATGCGCTAATGGTCAGTATGTTCGCGATGTTATAAATATACACTTAAAATACGTAATAAAAATTTATAACCCATTGTTTATGCATTAAAAAGCGATTAGAAATAAAAAAGATTGACTAAAAATTGGTTGTTTGCCAGAATTCGCTTCGTATGGTTCTTAATGTTAAATTGATAAGTCGATAGGAAAATAATCATGAAAAAATTATTAAACATATTCAAAGCAAAGCAAAAAAAAGCTAACGTAGCGTTGTGTGGTGGCGGAAGACCAGTGTAATTTTCTTGTTATTCAGAATAATGAACCGAAAATATGTGTTTGCATTTTTTGGTTCATCGTTTTATCGGTGTTTTATGATATATTAAAATTAATTCGTTTTGTGTAATTTAGCGGAGGTGATTAATGAAAGATGAGAATGCAGAAAAACATCCCATGTCAATTTTCTTAACAAATTTCTTAATTGCTTCGATTGTAATGGCTGTTCTTACTGTAGCCTTCAGTGGATGGTTAAATTTGACTCCAATCAATCCGGTAATTACATGGTTATCATTAAGCATCTTTTCTGCATCGTTATCGACTTTTTTCGGGTTGAAAAGACGGCACAATTGAGTATTTACTGAATTTATTGCACTCCGAAGTATATGTGTATTGTTCGTTGACTTTGTTTGTAAAAACGTAGGCAAGATATTCGCCGATAGAGTACATTGTCCCATGATACTCTCTTCTATTTGCTTCCAGAATGGTATTAATTTCTATACGCCAAGCATCCATTTCAGCCGGCGTGTTTAACACGTTCGCTTCGCAAATTCTTTTGGAAGATGAAAATACCTTGTTTTGCCAACAATCTAATTGTTGTATTGCCTCGAATGTTTTATATGGAACAAATTTCCCTAGCTTGTGAAGACTACCAAGAACAGCAGCAAAATTATTGGCTAATTTTTCAATGAGTCTGTATTCCTCAATATCATTAAAACAACCACAAACATTGGAGCTGTGAATGCGATAAGAAGTACAAAATTTATAAGCCACTTCGTCTTGAAAAACTGTGTGTGCTACTTCATTTTGTATTTGATTAAGCCCATCGTACATTTTCTTTTTAAAAGAGAAATAATCCGAAATCAAAAGCCCTAACGCACCTGCAATCAATGTGGTGACCAGAGCATGTTCCAGTATCTTGCTAAACTTTGTCTTTGCCATAAACGCAAAATCCATGTGTTTTTTCGAATTATTTTCCTTGCTCACTTCGAGAAATTTTTCTTAATATCTTTTGAATGTGCCAAGGACGACGTTTAAAGTGATATAAATAATCACCAAATTCTTTTTTGTACAACTCTTGTGTTGCTTCAAATAGCTTTTCTAATTGTTTGGTTCCATCTTTTAGCAGCATTTCATGTGGGTCATGATGCTGGTAACAACCAAACAACTCTTGGCAGAATTTCACATAATGTCTTGAAAACAAAATGTGGGCATGCCACGCCTCATCTATTTCGTAGGATGGCGGTAAAATATTATCCGGGTATTTTTTTAGAAGATATAAATAGTTTCGATAGATCGAAACGGCTTGTAATGCTTTTTTTCTAGGCCAATTGTCGATGTACGTCAATCGATCTTCCACCATAGACAAATCTGCGGATTGAATATATTGCTTTGCTTGGTTTAAATTGACAATAGTGGTGTTTGTCTTATCTGCGAACATTGCGTCCTCTTTATTGGGATTGACTTCGTCTTGTGTAATTTTACACCAGTCGCAGTGATAACTCAAACGATAATATTGACGATAACCTCATGAAAAATATACGAATTATATTATAAATAATGGTCAAAAATCGGGAATCAAGGGATGTCATATACTTACCTATTATCTCCACTCACCATCCATCCATGATCCATGCAGACCATGCGGTACACGTCGCGGCATTTTAATCCGCGCTAACGGCTCATTCTTCATGTTTTGCGCATCTAATATCACGCATTCGCTATTATTTTCTATTTTGTTGTAAACAAATAACATGAGATAACCGTCATCTTCTGAGGTGCATTTTGCTTTTGGAGCAAAAACAGCTTCACCAATCTCACAGGAATTTCCAAAATCATGAACATCACTGGAATTTTTTTCGACATCAAATTTAATTAATGCATTTTTAATAACAGATTCTGAGTTATTGCTGCCTGTGGGCACGTAAATAAAACGATGCTGCAGCGTATCCACATCTTCTTTAATACGAGGAAATTCAACCGCACGATCATCCAATTGTTCATGCCGAACGGTCTGCGTTGATAAATTAATTTTGGTGCGATGGAGTGTGGGTGGTTTTTCTTTTTCTCTTGACGCGGATAATTTTAAGTCAACATGTCGCACAAAATCTACAATGATTTCCTGTCCATTTTCATAAGCATTCGCAAAATGAAAAACAAAAAATGCTTCAGTTTGAATCCATTGCAAAGAACCCGTTTCGCGTGACATCACGCCAATACACACACCTAACTCAGGTCGCCAGCTAACTACTTCTTTTCCAGACATTAAATTTTTAACATCAAAAACAACCGGACAATCAAAGAAAATGACATAATTTTCTGTAAGTGCAAAATCATGCATCATTGTGGAATATTTTTTCTGAATGTCTTTTTTTAGCTTTACTTTACCATTTTTATCAACACAGTAGACCGTTAAAAATGGCGGCTCGACATCATAGTTAATTAACCATAAATCCCCTGTTTTATGGCATTTGCGCGTATGCGGTGAAACCTTAATAGGTTTTTCTGTAGCAGGACACCACAAGCCTAAGGTTTCTAATTTTGAATTCATTTCATAAGGGCTATCCGATTCATGCATGGCAAGATATTTATTGGCATGTCGAATAATATGAATAAAGGCGCCATTTTTAAATGGTTCTGCATTTTCACCCACATATATTGGGTCTGGTGGTACTGGGAATTTAAAGCCACCATATAATGCTTTACCCGCTTTACGTTCTGCCAATAATCCTGCTGTTTCAACAAAGCGATTTTTATAGCTTGCTTTTCCATTGGCAATATAAACAGCATGAATCATGCCATCCCCATCAAACGGAAACGTATAAGAAATCGGTGGGAATTCAGGATTGGGACCATTTCGCATGTAAATACCCAATAAATCCTCTGGGATTTTTCCAACCACTTCTAAATTATCGACATTCAATTCGTCTTTGACCGGTGCGTAATTGCCTTTCAAGAAAATATTATTTTTATTTTTCTCAATTAATTTCTTTTTCATATTTTCAATATATATTTTTGGATAAAGCGTATTTGCTTTAATACCAATAAAAATAACCACAATCGTTCCAAGTGTGCTCATGGTATTGCTTAAATCAAAATAAGCATGCGCCAGTGAAATTACTGCTGCAAGCAACAATAAAAATCCCCAAATTACTGACAGATGTCGATGTAATTTCAGCGTGCCTTGATCCGTATACTGACTTGTAAAAGGTTTATTAATCGCAACAGATCCAAGCATAATCGCGCTCATCGCGATATTGCTCCATAAATTCGGATGTTGTGTGAACGCATTGCCATGCGGAAATAATAATCCAAGAATAATCATCACAGCAAAAAATAAAGCGCCACCAATTTCTAAAACAACACCGCGCAATAAATCCTTTTTAGAGATAATAATATTTAAAATAAACGCAATAATTGCGCCATATAAAAATGTGGTTAACCCTGCTGAAAAAACAATCCATGGAAGAAAAGATAAGATAATATTATTTTTACTTTTCATAACAACCTCATATTAATGCAATTATCTTCCTATCTTCGTTTCTGACACACGCACTTCTATGAAGCACTTAGATCAACTGATTCATAGGTCCATAACTTATGGAAATAACATAGCAATCTACCGACAAATAATCCCGTACAAATACCAGTAGCGGCCAACATACTAAATTTAAAACCTGTTTGGTTTATCAACGCAGGATCCGATTCAATCTGATACGAAAAATAATATTTAAAAATAAATATTGCGAGAATTAAAATTAACATCATCCAACTGCCTTGAAGTTGAATCAGTAATTTTTTTCTGTCAACTTTAAATTGATGATTGCGTATCAATAACCAACCAATAACTGAACCCAAAATAATACTCGCAAGCCATACCGCAATCACCATTGTATTCACATGAAATGCGGTCATTACCGTGTGAATTGACAATGCAATAAAAATTAACGGCACAATGGCTAATTTTATAATGGAAACCACATGTGGTTTTGATGCTTTTATTCCCCTTTGTACCAGAAAAATAAATAAAACATAAACCCACCAAGGTGTTTGTGTTGCAGCAGCCCAGATTGCATTCATTACATTACCCTCTTGTTGTTAATAGTTTTTTTGTTTCATCACACCAAGCAATCTCAGCTTTAAAAATATGAATCCCATATCGAATGGTTGCTAAAATATAAGGCTTTCGTTTTATTTTTTTATTATTTTGAATGTCATTTTCAATTGCCAGAAGTTGATTTAATTGTTCCAATGCTTCTGTTTTATAGAATTCAATATGCTTTAAAGAAATTTTTTTATCAACTTGGTTTCCAAAAAACAATTTTAATAAAAATTCATTGCGATAATTAGTTTGCTCTGTTTTTTGAGAAATCCACTCGCATAAAAATCGTGTGCCTTTATCAGTAATGCAATATAATGCTCGCACACCACCCTTTTGCGCTTCCTCCTCACGACAATCAATATAACCTGCTTTATTTAATTTCTTTAATGTCGGATATAGTTGCGCTTCATATTCCATCCAAAAATAATTCGTGCTGCGCGCCATAAATGACTTCATATCATAGGCAGACATTGGCTTTATACTTAGGCAACCGAGTATTGCAAACTGTGTTTTGTTAATTCTTGCCATAAATGCTTTATGTTATTGTAATTTCAATAAAACAATTATACATATTCAATATAGTATATGCAATATATTTATTCAACTATTTGAAGTTCAATATGTACGGGTAAGGTCGATTTTTCATGTCTCTCGAAATCGGAACATTGATGCTATCGTTCTTGTGTCCTATAATACCACATATTGAGACAAGGCGTTTTTATAAAATCCATGATGTTAGCTAATAAAAAAATAGAGTGGGATGATGAAAAAAATGCAAAGCTGATCGTCGAAAGAAAGATAGGTTTCGAAGATGTTTATGTGGCTATTCTGCATGGTGGATTACGTGATATCGTTCATGGCAAGAAACCAAAATATGCACATCAGCGTATTTTTGTCGTTTTTATAGATGGTTACACCTATCCTGTACCATTCGTAGAAGATGGAAAAAGGATTTTTTTAAAAACAATATATCCTTCCCGAGAACTACATAAGAAATATAGTGGAGGTCGATATGCATCGTAAAAAAAAACAGGTCGTAGATAACGATCAACAAATGATTGACGCATTAGAATCTGGCGGTTATGAATCTATTAAAAATGCTGCGGCAGAAGTAACGCGTTACACAAAAATTTTTCAAGAAAGCGGCAACAAGGTAAAGCGCGTTAATATCCGCATGACAGAATGGGATATTGAAAAAGCGCAAGCATTAGCGATGCGTGAAGGAATACCGTATGCAACATTGTTGACGAGTATTTTGCACAAATATTTTACCGGGGAATTAAAAAGTACTCATCGTCGCACTTAAGATGCGAAATTTTATTGAAAAAAATGGCAAACGCCTTCTCTCCAAGGCCACACCATAATTTCCCCTATTTTTTTCTTATGAGTATCTCGAGAAAGACAAATCGCTTCGCAATTTGGGAATTCCTCAATTAAACGACTAAAATTATTTAATTGATCGGGCTGCACATCATCGGTACTTTTAATTTCAATCAACAGTTTTTTTTGTTGGGGACGATCAACAATTAAATCCAGTTCCATGTCCGTTTTTGTACGTAAATAACTTAAACGATATTCATTTTGATAATATTCAATCAATTTTTTTATTTCAATAATAATAAAATGTTCGAATAAATCCCCATAATAATTTGTTTTTTCTCTGGCTGGAACAGAAAGCATACGCGCCAAACTACGTGTCACACCCACATCAAAAAAATAAAATTTTGGCGCCTGGTTGATTTGTTTTCGAAATGAACCCGAATAAGCATGCACAAAAAAACCCAATAAAGTATCTTCTAAAATAGAATAATAGTTTTCCACCGTTTTATAATCGACACCCACATCACGTGCAATATTACTATAATTAATTATTTTTCCATTCCCTTGCGCTGCAACTTCCAAAAAATATCGAAAGGGATCTAAATTACGAATCAATTGTTCAAGCCACACTTCTTCTTTTAAATAGGTGCGTGCATAAGCCTGTAAAAATTTTTTCTTCTGACGATCATCTTGATATTGATAGATTTTAGGAAGCATGCCCCAATTCAATGCATTCTCTAATTGAAATTTTTCACCTAATTCAGTAAAAGTAAAAGGAGCCAAATGATATACAAACGCACGTCCCGCCAATAAATTTGCCGCGTTATTTTTAATTTTGCGCGCACTCGACCCTGACAGAATAAAATATTTTTCTGTGTGTTCGATAAGATAGTGCACCACGTCCAACAATCGGGGAACTTTTTGTATTTCGTCAATAACAATATGGGTTTTGATATCAGAGAGTGCAGCAACGTTAGCGATTAACGTATCAGGATTTCTGGCATATTTTTCTTCTTCGCTGGCTTTTAACAGGTCAATCCACAATGTGTTTTCCTTGCTGAAATAATGCTCCAATAGCGTACTTTTTCCTGTTCCTCTGGGTCCAATAAGAAGGATGTTTTCATTCTGTTCTAATTTTAACTCTCTGTTTATAATCATTTTTTTGTCATTCTATATATATTTTTTATGATTATACTCCTAATATATCGTCTAAATTAGGAGTATTGTCTATATATTACTGTATCTATGCATGTCGGACAAGAGTTATTTGACTTGAAGAATAGTTGTCAGTAGAGCCTTAACTAGACTTTGGCCATTTTAAGGAATCACAGCTGTACGAAATTCACACAAAAACACTTTTCATTTAAGGTTACCTTAATCGCTTATCGGTATACTTCCTTTTAAAATCACAATGCTAAGAGGGTGTATCATGCGTCGAGCTGCCACTGCCGCAGGACCAACCACAGAAACAACAAAATACCAAGTAGCGCTGCCCAATTCACAAGGTATTGGCGTACGCTATGTAACGATTGCGGACAATGACCTTGCATATACATCAACATTAATGCTCTTACGGTATTTTGGTCCTTATCGGCTCGATCGCAATACAAATGAGGCTATGCCTACGCGAAACACGATAACGTTTAAAAATTCCACTCAAGCAGTCCCCTATAATGTCATGATGATGATCCTTGGTTTTGCACAACCAATTGCTGATCATCATCATTTAGCACATCTGGGTAATTTGATGTTGCGTGGTGCTACCATGATCACAACCTCAAAACACTTACCACTGTTACCCAGACAATTATCTCTTTTTTCACATCAAGTTTGCGATGTATCTCATGATGTATTAGGACCCTTATTCTGCGGTGATGCAGAAACCACAACGCGTATGATTCACGCAAATTATCGATACGTATTGCAAAAAGGAATGGCATGGGATTTATCAAGACGAAAACACGGCGGTGAAACACCAGAAACTGCTGTCACACCATTACAAGCACTGGTTATTACAGGTGATACCGATTTAATTCCTGTTGTTATGGAAGCGTTTGCACGCATTCGCTATCAAGATCTGCGTGGTACGCCTTATCAACATAAAATAGCCGCCGACGACGCATCCCCCCAAGATTTATTATCAGAAGAAACGCGTCACCAGATTATTCAGGATCAAATAAAAGAAATTTTAAAACGCAGCTTGCGTGTGCATTTGGATAGACAAGAAAAAGAAATTGTTCGTTTGCTTGAATTAAAAGCTAATTTACCCGAAGACGACGCACAGCACGCACAGATCGATGAAAAGCGTAATCAAGCACGCGAAAACGTTCGCGCCTACGTCCAAGCGTTGATTAGTGAAAACACCCGAGAAATTTTTAATATCCATCAAAAAGCAGAACTTGATAACGTGTTTAATAGCTATGATGCAGTCACCACAGCAATTGAACATGCAACCGATACGGAAATTCAAGCTGTATTCGATGATCCCGACACCGATCTTGGCACACCAGTTAGTCAAGCGGTAATGCAATGTAGAGCTGCATCCCTACAGCATTCACATAGTGAACTCATTGTAAATCGACAACATCAATTAAAAATATTTGAATTGTACGATGCTTTCTATGGTCGTGTCATGAACAATGATCCCGATTGGAAAAAACGCGAATTATTCTGGTGTCATCTCGTCGGCGGAGAAGAACGCAGTCTCGCAGCGGTTGATGCTCAAATTTTCGCAAATCCTGGTCTTTATGACGCCGTTGAAAATCGCGCCACAAATGCGCGCTCGTTTGATTTTAAATATGGTGGCGGTACTCTTTTTCCGCCTTCTTTTGATCCTAGTTCTAATTCTGGTGTTGGATATAAATTTGCCGGGTTGGGGGGGCTGCCGGCGCGGCGTGGCGGGCCGCGGAGTCGCTTTTTCAAAACTTATGTCGAGCAAAAACATCAAGCTTGGAGAACTTATGCAGCGAGCGCCAGCATCTCGTGCACAGCGCCGGTGTGTAATTCAGTAATGCGATAATGTTGAAGCATCTCGGCAACAAATGTTGCTGCCTCGATATTCCAACAGGATTCGATATACTGACGCGATAGTTCTTTGTATTCCCAAATACTTGCCGTGTTTACCCACCAACATAA
>Ga0207016_1013_pt1 | contig 46003 bp, 32 predicted proteins | sample Alteio_BWMinCont_54_FD_153469 | JGI IMG/M metagenome (GOLD analysis project Ga0207016, IMG submission 153469) | Enriched cells from forest soil in Barre Woods Harvard Forest LTER site, Petersham, Massachusetts, United States -... | ecosystem: Environmental > Terrestrial > Soil > Temperate forest >...
CGCGCTTTTGGCAAAAATCTTGGCTTTGGGCCCGGCAGCGGCGAGCACGGCGACATTTGTCGAGCCGAGTTTCGCCGGTACTTGCTCGGTGATGGCAGTCGGAATCTTTAACAACTGTGCGGCAGCAGCCACAAACGCGCACCGGCGGGTCAAGGGCGTGCCAGCGGCGGGCAGAGCACGGAGAAACACGTCCTGCACATCCACGATGAGCAAGGCGATTCCGGGCGGTGATTTGGCAGCAGTCATGGACCGGTTGAGCTAAACGTACTTCTTATGGGCGGCGACCTGGACAATCTCCCGTTCGGGCAGGATACACGCGGAGAGATAGCCGCCGTAAACACAGCCGGTGTCGAGCCCCAGTGACCAGGGCCGTCGGTAAACGTCAGGGCGAGGCGTATGACCGTAAACGACAAACGGCGGGCCTTCCCAGAGGTCTGCCCAACTGCGGCCAGTAGGCGCCTCGGTACGCTTGCGTGGGTTACCGTCGTTATCAATAACTTGAATTTTGGTGACGATGTCGGCTCCCTGCTTATCCCAGGGTTCTTTCGGCAGAAAGCCGCCGTGGACACACACGGTCTGAAATTCGGGCATGTAATGCGTCAGCTTCATGCCCTGGAGGTACTTCCAGTCCTGTTCGTCGAGCTGGCGGACGGTTTCCCAGTCGTAATCCTTCAAGATTTTTGGTTCACGCTCTTTGCGGTACTGGAGGAGGCGCGCTTCGTGGTTGCCCAGGAGCGTCAGGGCGTTGGGTAATGAGCGCACGAGGCTGACGACCCCATGGCTGTCCGGCCCGCGGTTGACGAGGTCACCCAGAAAGATGAGCTGGTCGTCCCTGGCCGGCGCGAGCTTGGCCAGCAAGTCCACCAGCTCGGCCAGGCAGCCGTGCACGTCGCCGATAACAATGTTGCGTCCCATCAACGAAATTCATTGCGCTATGACGCGGTCTGCGTAAATCAAAAAGTGTGGATTGGGCCATAAAATCGCTTTCAAGGGCATCTTTCATCACCGGACAGGCGTTTACGCCCGGGGAGAAGGTCGCCTGTGTCATTTATCGCGGGCCGGAAGGCCTGCAACGGGCCGACCTTGGCGAGGTGGAGGCGCGAGAGTGGCAGGCCCCGGGCGAAGTGCTGGGCCGCTGGCACCGCAAAGCTGAGGATGAGTCGGAGGCGGCCAAGCGCCGTTCGTCGCTCGCGTCCGCTGAGGAAGTTTTTCTGGCCCTCATCCAGGAGCCGGGTGGCGCCGGGGAGGAAAAGGACCTGCTGGTGCAGTTGCTGGCGTTGCTTCTCGAGCGCAAGCGCCTCCTCAAGCCGCAGGGCAAGCCGGCCGAAGGCCGGTTGCGCTACTGGCATCCGCGCTTGCAGCAGGAATTTTCCGTCCCGCATCAGGCACTGACCCCGGAGCGCCTGGCGTCGTTGCGGGAACAATTGCATCTTCTCGCCTACTAATGCAGGCTATGACTATGAATTTCATCCGCCGCACCCACCCGCGCCACGCACGGTTCCTTGGCGTCACGTTCTTGGCTTTATTTACCTTGTTTGGCAGCGCCTGTCACAACAACACCCCGCTGCCCAAGTATGTCACCGAGTTTTATCTGGAATCGCCGAATGAGTCGGGCATCGCCTTCACGATGCCCCAGAGCCATTTAACCTTCCACCGAATGACCGATCCGTTTTTAGACCTTAGCGCGGTGACCGGGGTTGAGTCGGGCCACGTCACAGTCAATCTGCCCGACGGTACCACTGAGCAAAAAGCCTGCGTGTTCTTTTTCCTGAATGATGACGGACGGCAGCGGCTCAATATGGCGACAGGTTCCAACCAGCAGCGGCGCATCTTTGTTTATTTCAATGAGAAGCCGATGGGGGTGCGCTTCATTGACCAACCGATTGACAGCGGGCAGTTGTTTGTATTCCTAGAGGTGCCGGACAAGGAACTGCCGGACTATATCGCCGATTTGAAAGAGTCCATCAAGCGATTGAAAGATCTCAAAAATAAATAATCAGCCTCTGATGAAGTTTTCACCCCTGTCTGCGGCGGTCATCACTCTGGGTCTGGCCCTCACCGGCACGTTCGCCGCTGTTACCACCACTGCCAAGCCCACCCCGGGCATCCTCTGGCCGACGCCCAATCCGGCCTTTATGCAGGGGGGAGACCTCGCCTCCTGGGCGCAGGACACTGGCACGGGCGACCCCCATTCGGGGTTGTTCGGTTGTGTGCGCGACACGGGCCATAAATTTCACGAGGGTATTGACATCAAGGCGACGCAACGGGACAAGAAAGGCGAGCCCACCGACCCCATCTTCGCCGCGCTGGACGGGAAGGTGGTTTATATTAATTCCATCGCTGGCAACAGTAACTATGGCCGCTATATCGTGCTCGAGCATCCGCAGGCGGATGTGCCGGTTTATACGCTTTACGCGCACTTGTCGGCGATTGCGCCGGGATTAAAGCTAGGCCAGGCCGTCACCGCGGGCACCACCATCGCCACGATGGGCCATTCCGGGACGGAAAATATCCCCAAGGAGCGCGCGCACATGCACTTTGAAATTGGCGTCCGCTTGAGCGATGACTTTGCGACGTGGTACAAGGAAAAGAAATTTACGACCCCCAACGAACACGGCAATTACAACGGCATGAATCTGCTGGGTTGCGATCCGCTGGTGTTCTTTGAGCAAATCCGCAGCGGTAAATTTAAAGGCTTTGCCGCGTATTTGCAGGGGCTGCCCACGGCGTTTACCTTGCGGGTGACGACAACGCGCGTGCCGGAATATGCCACCCATTATCCGGCCTTGCTGGCCAAGCCGATTCCGCTCGCCGGTCTGGCGGGCTGGGATGTGGACTTTACCTGGTATGGTGTGCCGACGAAGTTGACGCCCCTGCCCGCAGGCACGATTGGTTTGGGTGCGCCCGGCACGGTCTCCATTGTCAGCTATGATAAAGCAGCCTTCACCGGCTGTACTTGCCGCGACACCTTGTTGTTTGGTACCGGCAAAAACGCCACGCCACGGTTGGGCGTTTATCAGGACGATATAATCAAGCTGCTGTTCGGGTTCAAGTGAGGCTCACCGCGCCTTGTCCGCGCGCGGGTCGAGGGCGTCGCGCAGACCGTCGCCGACAAAGTTCAAAGCAAACAAGGTAAGCGAAAAGAGGATGCTTGGGTAAAGCAGCAGCCAGGGATACTCCTCCATGTTGTCCGCGCCTTGTTTAATGAGGTCGCCCCACGAGGTCAGCGGCGCTTGCACGCCGAGACCGAGAAAGCTGATGAACGATTCCAGCAAAATTACCGAGGGGATGCAGAGGGTCGCATAGACCACAATGAGGCCCGCCAGATTCGGCAGCAAGTGCAGCCATAAAATTTTTCCGGGCCGGCGGCCCAGCGCGCGCGCGGCTTCGACAAAAGCCAGTGATTTCAATTCCAGGGTTCGTGCTCGAATGACTCGCGCCATGTTGAGCCATTCGAAGGCGCCAATCGCGAGGAGCAGCAAGCCTAGTTGCACTTTGGGGGCCCAGTTGGCGTGACCCATTTTTGTGAGGGCGGTTTGCACCGGCTCATTAACGAGCACCATCAACAGGATAATAAACACGGTGAAGGGCAGGGCGTAGAGAATATCCACGATGCGCATCATCAAGCGGTCCAGCCGCCCGCCCGCGTAGCCTGCGACCATGCCGTAGCTGACACCGATAATTAGCACGATGCTCGTGGCGAGCAAACCGACGCTCAGGGACACCCGCCCGCCGACGAGCAGCCGGGCCAGTTCGTCGCGACCCAGTACATCGGTGCCCAGCCAGTGCGCCGCCGAGGGCGGCGTGGGCCCCAGGACGAGGTTCTGGTCGGCAAAGGCATAGGAGGAAAACAGCGGACCAAACACGCACGCCAACGCAACTGCTCCAAGAAAAATGAGGCACACCAGCGCCAGGCGGTGCGTGAGAAAGCGCCGCCAGGCGTTTCCCCACGGCGTGGAGGCGTGGGTCGAAGTCGTCGCTGGGTTTGGTTTAATCATGCAGAACCTTCGGATTCAGCGCCGTCATAAGCAGGTCGGCCACCCAATTAAACAGGAGGAGAACGGCGGCAAACAACATGGTCACGCCGATGAGCAAAGGATATTCATGGACTTGAACGGCTTCGACAAACAGCCGGCCGATGCCGGGAATTTGGAAAACGGTTTCGACGACGAATGACCCGGTCACCAAACCGGCCATGGTGGGCGCGAGGTAGGCGATGACGGGCGTGAGGGCATTGCGCAAGACATGCACGAGGATGACGCGCCGGTCGCTGTTGCCCTTGGCGCGCGCGGTGCGGACGAAATCCTGGGTGCGCACTTCCAGCATGCTGCCCCGCAACAACCGCGCCAGGTAGGCGGCATAGTAAAGTCCCAGCACCAGTGACGGCAAAATTCGGTCGCTCGCGGTGAACCAGCCGGTGACGTTCACCAAATTCCACTTTAAGCCGAACAGTAAAATCAGGATGGGCCCGAGGACAAAGGTTGGCAGGCAGATACCGACCATCGCAAAGGACATGAGTCCGTAATCGCTCCAGCTTCGCGGTCGCATAGCCGCGAGGGCACCAACGCCCAAGCCTACCACCATCGCCACCAGCGAGGCCCATAGCCCCAGTTCCGCCGAGACCGGGGCTTTTTGCGCCAGCAGTTCATTCACGGTCCAGCCGGCGTGTTGATAAGAGGGCCCCAAATCGCCGTGCAGGAGATTACTCAGGTATTGGATGTATTGCACGTATAGCGGCTGATCCAATCCGTAGTAGGCGTTGTTCTCCGCGGCGGCTTGCGGCGTAAGCACATGATCGCGGTCAAACGGCCCGCCGGGCACGCACCGCGCAAGCAGGAAGGTAATCGTCGCCACCACCCACAGCACGGGCACGATCTCCAGCAGACGGATGAGGGCGTGGCGTAAAAGCGGTGGCATGGCTGGGGCTTCGGAAAAAATTATTGTGGTTCCGCAGTGGTGGCCGAGGGGTCGAAATACATGACATCGAAGGGATGCATGTCCAACAAGTTGTTTTCGTAACCACGCAGTTCGGGCCTGATCAGCAATATTGTGGTGTAGAAATAGAGCGGAATAACCGGCGGCTCTTTCATCAACAACGCTTCCGCTTGCTGAAAATCCTCCATGCGTTTCGCCGGGTCGGTTTCCTTCGCGGCGGCGTCCAGAAAACTGTCGTAGGCCGGATTTTTCCAGCCGCTTTGCTCCTCTTCGTTGTCGCTGCGGAAAAGTTCCAGAAACGTGGATGGGTCAAGGTAATCGGCATACCAGCCCGCGCGAATCATCTGGTAATTGGCGTTGCGTCGGCGGTCGAGCCATTCCGGCGCGGGCACATGGATTAATTGAATATCAATGCCCAGATTTTTTTTCCACATGGCCTGCAGGGCTTCGGCAATAACGCGGTGCAGGTCCGAAGTATTATAGGTCAGCTCAATCGGCGGCAGGCCCTGGCCGTTGGGATGGCCGGCTTCGGTTAACAGGCGCTGCGCTTCGGCAATGTTTTCCGACAATTGCGTGCGGGACTGGTATTGGGCAGAAGGCGGGGTGAGGCAGAAGGCTGGAATTTGGCCGCCTTTCACGACGTGGTCCACCAGTGCCTGCCGGTCAATGGCGAGACAGAGCGCAAGACGTACGCGCGGGTCATCCAGGGGTGGTTTGCGGACATTTAAGGCATAAAAATAATGGCCGTACACCGGAATGATGCGCAGTGCCTGCGAATGGGAATCGCGATAGGTGGCAGTTTTCTCCGGAGGCAGGGTGTAAGTTGTATGCAGCAGGCCGTTGCGGAACATGCGTTCCTCGGCATTGATGTCATAAGTAGGAAAAAACCGGATGCCGTTCAGGCGAACATCGGCGGCGTTCCAATAGTAGGGATTTTTTTTCACCTCGACGACGTCGCCGAGCACATACTTGGTCAGGATAAAGGGGCCGTTGCCCACGAGCGTACCGGGCCGGTCCCAGCCCGCATCGCGGCGCGTGAAAGCGCCAAATTTTGTAATCGTGGGCGGATGTACCGGCAGAAAAGTTTGATGGTAACAGAGCGAGAGAAAATAACTGGTCGGGTGTTCGAGCTGGATTTGCAACGTATGGTCGTCGAGCGCGTGCACACCCACTTGGGCGAAATCTTTCAACTTTCCCTGATTGAACGCCTGCGCATTTTTAATCGGGTAGAGCATGCTGGCGTAGTCGGCGCCGAGCGCGGGGGTCAGCATTCGGCGGTAGGAAAAAACAAAATCGTGCGCCGTGACGGGATCGCCATTGGACCATTTGGCATTGGTGCGCAGGTGAAAAAGCCAGGTCAGGGTTTTGTCGTCATACTCCCAGCTCTGCGCCACCCCGGGCCGGGGCGCGAGGGTTTTGGGGTCGGGAATGGTCAGTCCTTCATAAAGAGATTCACTGATGCGAAAATCCGAAAGGGAAAACACCAGTTGCGGATCGAGCGTTTGCGGGTCGGAATTATTGCCGACGAGTAAAATACCCTCGCGCATTGCCTGCTGGGCCGGGGTTTCATGGCGCGAACAACTGCCACATAGAATCGCCGCCGCCATAATGACGGCGGTCAGCCAAAGCCTGGTGGCGCGCACATTCATGGGCCGGGTACGGCATTAAGTTCAGTTGAGCGTCGCTGCAAGGACACGATGACCTGTAATCGTTGATCGAGCATGCCCTTGTAAGTTCCGCGCATGGGTGCGACATCGTGGTAATCGCGACCGACGGCCGTGACCACATGGCGCTCGCCGGCGGGCTGGTTGTTGGTGGGGTCGAGCCCGTACCATTCGCCGCCGGGGAGGAAGACCTCGACCCAGGCATGACTGGCGGCAGCGCCCACGAGCCGCGCATCGGTTTTTTCCGGGTCGAAGTGTTCGATGTAACCGCTGACATAGCGCGCGGGCAGGCCGTTCGTGCGCAAAATGGCCAGCATCAGGTGCGCAAAATCCTGGCACACACCGGTGCGCTGTTTGACGACGGCAGCCAGCGGCGTGCTGATGTCCGTCACGCCGGGCTGGTAAGCGAACTCGCGGTGAATCCAGCCATTGATTTCGTGCAAAACTTCGCCCAGCGAGGCTCCGGAACCCAAGGGCTCGCGCTTGAGCGACCGCAGGATCTGGCCCAAGGGTACGGTCTCGCTGGATTGTAAAAAATCAAACAAGGTGAACATCTGGCTGTGAAAAATCTGGCGGGCCTCGCCCACGGTCACGGCAAACGCTTCGCGGAAATCCGGCGTGGGAAAAGTTTGCACCTCGGCGGTCGCCTCCACCGTCAGTTTTTGGTGGCGGAAGGGAATGGAGAAAAACTCCACGTGGTTGCCAAAATAATCAATGTAGTGATCCACGGGCACTTGGGGATTCAGGGTAAGCTGCCGTTGGAGCACGGTTTGGGTTTTGGTGTTGCGGGGCCAGACGCGCAGCTCGGCAAAGCTCTCCGACGCGGGAGCGCCGTAGGCATATTCGGTGCGATGGGAGACGCTGAAGCGCATGGCGAAGTTCTGAAATTTCTAGCGAAAAGCGAGGGTGATTTGCCCGTCCGTGGTGTAAGCGTGCTGATGGCTAAAGTAAGTATCTTCAAGGCGCGTATGCAAACCTTCGACTTGCTGGCGCAGTTCGCCGAGCACATCGCAGTCTTCGCGAGTAAGAATGTTGGTCGGGTCAAGGCTGTGGCTGGCTTCTTCCAAACGGGTCAATTCGTCGTGTAACCGGTTGGCGGGGCCGACATCGCGATGCGCTTCCAGATTGGCCAGGGCCTGGCGTAAATGCTGCAAACAATGGGATACGCCGCTCGGGTTGTGCGGATGACCCAGCATGAGTTTAATCACGCGATCCAGATACGCGCGCGAGCGGTAGGTGCGGCGGTAGGCGTCGAGCGAACAAAGCACGCGCAGGAGGGCAATCAGGTCGGTTTCATCTTCAATGCGGCCCAGCAATTTGCGCCCTTCGGGGCCGACGAGCGCTTGCAGCACCGCCAGGGTGTCAATGGCGCGTTCCAGCCAGCCGCCGACGCGGAAAAATTGCCAGGCTTCATCGTGCAGCATGGTGCGTTCCGCCGCGCCGCTGACGCGCTGGGCCTCGTCCACCACCACCTGGCAGATTTCACGCAGACGCGCTCGGGAAATGGATTGAGGCCGCTTGTCAGCATCCGCCAGCTTGATACCCAGTTGGTTCAGGGCCTGCCAAAGTTCGGGCGTAATGATGTCGCGAATGGCTGCCGCATTGGTAATGGCGGCCCGTACACAGGCGTGGACGGAAGCCGGTTGTTGAACATTGAGCACGAGCGCGCGGGTCAATTTCGCCAGATCCGGCGGCGGGGTCTGGTGCGACCGCATGCTTTGGTCGGTCGAAATGGCGACGGCGCGCCACAGGGGCCAATAGAGCCGGAGGGCATCCGAACCGAGGGCGTCCCAGCGCAAAGCTTCAAGGGTGCTCAGTTGGCGAGCGGTGTTTTCCGCGCGCTCGAGGTAGCGGCCCATCCAGTACATGGTCTCGGCCACGCGGCTGCCGATGGAAAATTCCTCGCCGGCGGCTTCGGGTGCGGCTGCGCCGGGCGCAAATGTGGCGGCGGTGCCAGATCCGGCGGCGGGAACCCAGGTGTCCTTGATGCCGCCCATCATGATGGTCAGCCGTGGGCCTTCCTTGGCCGCCAGGGCCTGGCGCGTTAGGCCGCCCGGCAACACCACGGGGGATTCGCCCAGCAGCACAAAGGCGCGCAAAAACACGCTGCGCGAGACGAATTCGCCATCTTGAAAACGCGGGGCATGGCTCGGAGTGAGCAACGGCTGCCCCACGAGCAATTCAGGATGCTTCGCCAGCGCTGGGCGCAAGTCACGCTCGCCGGTCAGATCCAGGATCTTGCCATAATATTTCTGCATCGTGTTCAAGTCGTGGATGGGCTTGAGCGCCATGCTGGAGAGATTTTGGCGGACGTGTTCCGCCTGGTCACGGTCACGGCAGGTAAAGGTCGGCACGGTTTTCAGCAGCGGCTTTTCGTGCTCGTAGAAATTGATGATCTGGTCCGAGTAGCGGAGAATGGCGCGGTTGTCCGCCACGCCGCTACCGACGGCATTCACCACCGCCACCGTGCCCTTGCGCACACAATTGACCAGCCCCGGCACGCCTTGAAAGCGCGAACTCCCGAAGGCAATCGGGTCAATGGACGAACTTTCGATGCGCCGGTAAATCACATCCACTTGCTCGAGGCCGCGAATCGTTTTGAGAAACACCCGGCCTTCGCGCACCAGCAAATCGCCCGGCTGCACCATCGCGATGCCGAGACTGCGCGCCAAAAAACTTTCCTCGAAGTAGGATTGGTTGTCTTCGCCACGGCACAGGAGCACCGTGTGCGGGTTGGGGCGCGGTGAACGTGCGCGCAAGAGTTCCGCGAGTTGCGCGGTGAATGGAGCAAGAGGCGCCACATCCACGGTCGCGAATAATTCGGGAAACGCCTGCGCGAGCATCCGGCGCGACTGCAATGCGTAAGCGATGCCGAAGGGCGTGGAAAAATGGTTTTCCAAAATATGCCAGCGGCCGGTTTCATCGCGAACGAGATCCATGGCCGCAACCGGCGCATAGGAGCCGTTCGGCGCAGGCAGTCCGGCCAGTTGGCGGTGGAAGGCCGGGTCGCTGAGCACAATTTCGTGCGGAATGGCGCGTTCGTGCAGGATGCGCTGCGGGCCGTAGATGTCCGCGATATAGGCATTGAAGGCGCGGGCGCGTTGGATGAGCCCGCGTTCAAGCAGCACCCATTCATCGGCAGCCAGTACCCGCGGGAGCACATCCAATTGCCATTCACCGTCGTCCACCAACTGGTCGTCCACCACGGCATAGTGGGTGCCGAGTTCGCGGGCGGCGCGGGTCAGGCGCTCGCTGCGGGCCAGCAATTCGCCGCTGCCAAAACGGCTTAGCGTGGCAAATAAATCGGCGAGGTCCGCGCGGGGTTGATTGTCCGCCGTCCGCATTTCATCGCGGATGGTCGGATAGTCGCGAAAGTGATCGCGGTGGCTGGCGGCGCGGCGCGGCACGGGTTAGAGGGTGGGGACGGCGTCAATGAGCTTGCGCGTATATTCGTGCCGCGGGTGGGCGTAAATTTCCGCTGCCGGGGCGGCTTCGACAATTTTACCGCCGGTCATCACGAGCACTTCGTCGCTCACATGTTCGACGACGGCGAGGTCATGGGCGATGAAAAGATAGGTCAGGCCAAGTTTATCCTGCAAGTCGCGCAGCAGGTTGACGATTTGCGCCTGCACGGAAACATCGAGTGCGCTAACCGGTTCATCGCACACGATAAACTCCGGCTCGACCGCTAGCGCGCGGGCGATGCCAATGCGCTGCCGCTGGCCGCCGGAAAACTCATGCGGGTAGCGGTGCAGGTGCGCGGCCTCGAGGCCCACCAGGCGCAGCAGTTCCGCCACGCGGTGCTCGCGCTCGGCGCGTGATTGTTTCGGAAAATGAATTTCCAGTGGTTCGGCGAGAATTTGAAAAATCGTCAACCGCGGGTTCAGTGAATTAAACGGATCCTGAAAAATCATCTGGATGCGCTTGCGGTGGGAGAAAAAGGCGTGATCGGAAAGTCCGGTCAATTCCACCCCATCATATTTGATGGAGCCACTGGTGACCGGTGCCAGCCGCACCAATGCGCGTCCGGTGGTCGTTTTGCCGCTGCCACTTTCGCCGACGAGTCCGACGGTTTTGCCGCGCGGCACGGCGAATGAAATGCCATCCACCGCGCGCACCACGTCGTGGTGGCGGCCGAGCAGTCCCGCGCGCAACGGGTAATGCACGTGCAGATCTTTGATTTCCAAAAGAGTGCTCATGGATTATGCGGAAGCGGCGAGGGCCGCTTCGATTTTTGAGTAATCAATGGTGGTCAGGCGGCGGGCGCGGTCGCCGAGGCGCGGAATACAGGCGATGAGGGCTTGCGTGTAGGGATGTTTCGGTGCGCGCAGGACTTCCGCCACGGAGCCAGCTTCGACGATTTGGCCGCGGAACATCACGATGACTTCGTCCGCAAACCCGGCCACGATGCCAAAATTGTGCGTGATGAGGATGGTGGACATACGGTGCCGCTGGCGCACCTCGCGCAAAAGATCGAGAATCTGTTTTTGGATGGTGACATCGAGTGCGGTGGTCGGTTCATCCGCCACGAGCAGGTGCGGTTCACAGGCGAGGGCCATGGCAATCATCACGCGTTGTTGCATGCCGCCGCTCAATTCATGCGGGTAGGCGTCGGCGCGCTTTTCCGGGTCGCGAATGCCGACGTTCCGCAACGCCTCCACCACGCGCCCGCGCACATCGGTGACTTGCGGCAGATGCAACTTGACGGCCTCGGCAATTTGCCAGCCAACGGAAAAGACCGGGTTGAGCGAACTCCCCGGCTCTTGGAAAATATAGGCGATTTCCTTGCCGCGAATTTTTTGCAGCGCGCTGGCGTTCGCCGCCAGCACATCCTGGCCGCGATACAACACCCGTCCGCTCACTGTGCAAGCCGGGGCTGGGGGAAGCAGCTTGGACAGGGCCAAGGCTGTCACTGACTTCCCGCTGCCGCTTTCGCCGACCACGGCTAGCGTGCGACCTTCCAGTAATTTAAAGGAAATGCCCTTCACCGCTTCCACGACGTGCTCGCGTCCATGGAAGTTGATGCGCAGGTTCTCGACCTGTAAAAGAGGGGATGGTGTCGAATCAGGCACGGGAAAAATCAGCGGGTTTTCATTTTCGGATCCACAATGTCGCGCAGGGCATCACCGACGAGGTTAAAGGACACCACGGTGACAAAGATGGCGACGCCGGGCAAGAGCAACCACCAGATATTGAGCATTAAAACGCGGTCCTGCTCCGCCTGGCTCATCATCAGACCCCAGGAGGCGGACGGCTCTTGGATGCCGATGCCCAGAAACGACAGCGCGGCCTCGCCGAGAATGTAGCCGGGGATGGACAATGTCGCTGCCACGAGCAGGTAGCCGGCCAAATTTGGCAGAAAATGGCGGAAAAGAATCCGGCCCGTGCTTTGTCCGAGACATTCTGCAGCGGTGACAAAGGGCCGCTCGCGCAGGGAGAGGCTCATGCCGCGCAGTACGCGGGCCGCGCTGGCCCAGCCGATGAACGACAGGATGACAATGATGACCAGGTAGGTTTCCGACGGTGCAAAATAGGACGCCAGTGCCGCCCGCAGCGCCAGCAGCAAGTACAAGGTGGGCAGCGAAAGTAAAAATTCTACGCCACGCATGGCAAAGAAATCAAAACTGCCACCGAAATACCCCGCCAAGCCGCCCACCAGAAAGCCCATCGTCAAAGTAATGCCGATGCCGACGAGACCAATCAGTAATGAAATGCGGCTGCCGTACAGTAACCGCGAAAATAAATCGCGGCCCGTCGGGTCACTGCCGAGGGGATAAAATGGATAATTTTTGGGATCCACCGGCTGGCCCAGCTTGGCGGACAAAGCGGAGTAGTCCGGCACCAGCAAATGGCGGTCACCGTTGAAAAGCATCAGGACGCTGCGCCAGATTCCCGGCGGTTCGCGTTCGAGTTTCGTGCGATCCACGCCGAAGAAATCTAGGGCGTTGTAAGGATAGCCGTGGCCAAAAAACTTGAGGGGAATCACGACCCCGGGGTCGGGGGCGTATTCCGCTTTGGCCATGTCCACGACGTGCATGGATTGGACGGCCAGGCCGCCATTACTCCAGGAAATTATCGTCGGGGGATGGTATGTCTGGTGCAGGTTTTGGTCGTCGAACGGTTGCACCGACAAAAACGGAGCGAGCGCCATTCCAATATAGAGTAGCGTCAGCGTGCCGACGGCCAGGGCCAGCAGCCATTGGCGGCGCATCAGGGCAAATAACTGGCGCAGGACGGGCCACGCCAGCACAATCAATCCCGCCCCTACGGTCAATAAAGCCAGCGCGGCCGGAATTTTTATCCAGACGACGACGGCACTCATCGAATCCCGGTTGCCCCAGGGCAAGCGCGTAAGGCCCGCAATGACGCCAATAATAACCACCACCGCCACGGCCACGGCCTTCGCCGCCGCACTACCGCGGGCCGCCGTGGTGGTGGTGGATTTTTCCAGCCGGATGCGTGGGTCGGAGGCCGCCAGTAGCAAGTCCGCCAGCAAATTGCCGATGACGAGCATCACGCAACCCAGCAGCATGGTGGCCATGACGAGATATTCGTCATGCCGTTGAAAAGCCTCGTACGTGAGCCGCCCGAGGCCCGGATAATTCATCACGGTTTCGACAATCACCGCGCCGGAGAGCAAATCGGCAAACGCAAAGCCGAGGGTGGTGATGAGCGGATTGATGGCATTGCGCAGGACGTGAAAGAAAAGAATACGGCCTTCGGGCACGCCTTTCGCGCGGGCGGCGGTCACAAATTCCGATCGCAGATAATCGAGCACGCTGTTGCGCATCACGCGCATGGTGCCGGCCAAGCCGGCGAGGCCGAGGACAATGGTCGGCAACACCAAATGCCAGCACTGATCCCAAAATCGCCCCCAGATGCTGTAGGAAATACTCGCCTCGGAAGTCAGGCCGCCAATGGGGAACCAACCCGTGGTGGCGGCCACTTTGATGGCGAAGAGGCCCAGGAAGAAACTGGGCAGGGAAAGGGAGGCGTAGGCCAGAAAAGAAATGAGGCGGTCCGCCCAGCTGTCCTTTTTCACGGCGGCCCAGACCGCCAAGGGCACTGCCAGTAAAAATTCAAACAGGAGCGCCGTAATGGCCAGCTCCAGGGTCGCCGGCACGCGCTGCATCATCAACTGCGGCACGGGAATCTGATAGGAGACTGAATCACCAAAGCTCGGTGCGCCGAATTTTACGTGCCAGGTGAACTCGCGTTTTTCATTGATAAATTTTACCGGCGAGACGGTGTTCAGCCAGTAGCAGTAGCGGACATACCAGGGATTGGGCTGGCCGGCGGCATTTTTGTAACCGTAATCTTTTTCGAGTTGCGCAATCAGCTCGGGCTTCACATCGCGGCGGTGGCGCATTTCGTCCAGCGAGTCACCCGGCGACATGCACATGAGTCCATACACCATGATGCTGATGAGGGCCAGCAGCGGAATCATGGCGCCCAGACGGCGCAGGATGTAGGTGAACATGGCGGCGGGTTATTGTTCGGTTTTAATGCCGGCCACATTTTCGGGCGGCTTGCGTTCCGCGGGGGTCGTCGCCAGCCAGTATTCTTCCTGGTTCCAGTTGAGGTAACCAGAGGGCGGAATGCGTACATTGCGCCATTTGTTCTGCATGGCCTGGTAGATGTTGGGCGTGACCACATAGAGGAGGGGCAGTTCTTCGGCGTAAATCATTTGAATTTCATCAAAGGCCTTTTTGCGCTCCACGGGGTCGAAGGACTGTTCCTGTAGATTGATCAGGTCATCCACGCGTTTTTCCCAGTCTGTCGCCGGCTTGGGTTCAATCGGATTGAACAGATGGTCTTCGCTGACGGTTTGCAACAAGGCCTTTTGTTCGGAGGGGTCCACAGCGCCGGCCGAGCTGGCCCAGCCAATCACACAGGCTTCGTAATCATAAGTGGCATCCACCTTGCGCAGCAGCGCGCCAAAATCCAGCGGGGTGAGCCGGACGGAAATCCCCAAATCCTGCATGTTACTCTTAAAGACCGACGCCATGTCCGTCAATTGCACCACGGTGTTGTTCATGTTGAGTTCGAATTCCACCAGATGGTTGGAAGAGTCTGCCAGTTGCCCATGCTCATCCCAATGAAAGCCGGCCTGCTTCAATAATTCGCGGGCTTTGACCGGGTCGTAAGGGTAGTGGTGGACATTTGGATTATACCAGAGGGGATTGCCCTGGTTGATGATGGATTCCTCCGGCTCGGCGCGGCCAAAATATACACCCTTGGCCACCCCGGCGCGATCAAAGCCATACATGACGGCCTGGCGGAATAGTTTGTTGGAAAACCACGCGAGCTTGTACGGCTCGACGTAGTTCCTGCCCTCTTTATTCGTGCCGGGTTTGAGGTTGAACCAGTAAAACCGCGAGCCGGGGTCCACGCCGCAATTATAAACCGTGTAGTCGTACAGCTTGGCGTTCTTGGTAATCCAGGGCACGTCGGTGGCCGGAATAAAAGGCGGCCCGCCGGAGTAATCCGCCTGGCCGGTCGCAAAGGTCAGCAACACGCTTTCGGTGGTCGCGACAAATTGGTCCACAAAATAATCCACGAACGGCAGCCTCTGGCCTTTTGGATCCACCCGCCAAAAATGCGGGTTCGGCCCGTACACGATGCGCTCACCGGGTTGGTATTTCAGAATGACGTAGGGGCCCATGCCGACAATTTCCTCCGGGTGGTCAATCGCCGTCTGGCTGGACCACATTTTCAAAAACGAGCCGTCGTCGAAGGCTGCTTGCAGTTTGTGTTTGGGCAGCAGCAAAATATTGGCAACGTTAACGACAAAAGTGGAAAAAATTTCCGGCGTATAGAGCACCACCGTATAATCATCCACTTTGTGGTACTGCATGCGTTTGCCGCCAAAGGTAAAGTCGTCCGCGCCGCGGTTCGGGTAGCGCAGCTTTTTTTCGCCCGTGGCCGGGTCGGTTATTTCAGCAAAAATGCAATCCATCGTAAAAATCACATCATCGGCGTTGAAAGGCGCGCCATCGCTCCATTTTAAACCATGGCGCAAGTGGAAGGTGTAGGTCTTTTTGTCGTCGCCGATTTCCCAGGACTTGGCCAGCGCGGGCGAGGCATCGCAGGTCATCGGATTGTAGCGAACCAGCGAGTCAAAGATGTAAGTCTGGGCGGCCATGGAGTAGGCGTCACCCGGCACATCAGTGTTGAAGGTCTTGGGCTCCACGCTGTCCACCATCACAAACGTGCCACCATATTTTCCAGGATCAATTTTCGCGACTTCTACTTCCTCGCCGGGCTCCGCCGGGCTGCCGTGGACTACCTTTAACTTTTTGGCGCAACCCGCCAGCAGGAGACCCAGCACTGTCGGCAATAACCATCGCCACATCCGGCGGCCCCAGGGGCTGAAACAGGGGGAGGCAGGTGAATGAGGGCAAAACATGGCGATCAAAACCTTCAGGGGAAGTGAGTTATTGACCATTCTGCGGAATTTATCAACTCAACAGCGCGAGCGGACTTTAGGGATTATACCCAAGGCCCATCCAGCCTCGACATAATCCTTAGATAATAATAAAAGTGTTACCTTTACCCTCCCATGAAATCCCCGTCCCGTCTTTGTCCTATCACGTTGGCCTCTGCCATCGTGCTCTTAACCTCCAGCGGTTTGGCCCAAACCGCTCCCGCTGCCGCTCCAGCGGCCAAGCCCTACAAAATTCTCGCGACGACGCAAATTCCCGCCACCGGTGGGATTGACTATGTCGCGGCAGACAGCGTCAACCGCCGGGTCTATTCTGCGAGTGGCAGCGTGGTCAGTGTGTTCGACCTCGACACCTACAAGCTGGTGGGCAGCCTGCCCAATGCGTCCGGCCATGGCGTTGCACTCGACCCGGATAACCACACGGGCCTGGTCTCGGGCACCAACGCGGTCTTTTTTAACACCCAGACGCTCCAGCCGATTAAAACGGTGTCGGCGCGCGGTGCGGACGGCTATCTCTTCGATCCTTTTACCCACCACTTCTTTATTCTCAGCCACGGCGCGCCCAACCTCCAGGTGTTTGACTCCAAAGACGGTTCGGTCGTCGGCACGGTGGACCAGATCGGCAAAGACGGCAGCAACGCGCAGGTCGAGCAAGGCGCCACGGATGGCCAGGGCAATCTTTATTTTGACGTCGAAGATCAGGGATGCATCGCCGTGGTGGACGCGAAGACCCTCAAAGTGACTGCGGAATACGACTTGGGCCCCAAAGGCGCCGGGAATGCTGGTTTGGCCATTGACGCCAAGAATCATATACTTTTCGCGATGTGCCGCGGAGCCGGCGGTCGCGGAGCGCCTGCGGGTGGGGCGAATTCCAGTGGGCCGACTTGTGTGATCCTCAGTGCCACCGATGGCAAAATCATCACCACCCTGCCACTGGCTGGCGGCAGCGACGGCGCTGTCTTCAACCCCAATACGATGGAAGTCTTTAGTTCTTCCGGCGGCGGCAGTGGCAGCCTGTCCATCATCAAGGAAAACAGCCCCACGGATTTTGTGTTGGAAGACACGGTGACGACCAAATCCGGCGCCAAATGCTGCACGCTGGATACCAAGACCGATCACATCATTGTGCATACCCTGGAAGCAGCTCCGCGTCCGGCCGCAAGTGCTGTAGCCCCGGACGCAAGTTCTGTCGCTCCGGCCGCAAGTGCAGCTGCACCTGCCCCGGCGATGGCTTCCGGTTCTGCTCCGGCTGCGGCTTCGGCAATGGCGGCTGGTTCTGCTCCAGCGGCCAGTACTGACCAGCGTGGCGGTGGTCGCCGTGGTGGTGGTAATCGCGGTCCCCAGTTGCTGGACGTCATCTTCGTCGGCAAATAAGTTTTCAGTTTTACAGGAAATTTACACCGCCGCCCATCCGTCAGGAGGGCGGCGGTTGTTTTTTCCAACGGGAGCAACAACAGTATGAGATTGCGTCGGTGACGGAATGGAATAGAATGGGACTTGGTTGTGCCACTGCGTTTAGCCCGGTTGATTTGTCCACGTTTCATTTGTTTCGCGGCCCCATGAAGATTCGCTCTTTTCTTACCAGCCTGGCTTTGCTGGCGGTGGCGTTTTCCCCGGCGGTCGCGCAGGATTATCTGGGCGTGGTGTTTGAGCCGTACGTGGGCAACTGGACTGGTTCGCCGCAACCGAATCCCCCGGCGTTTAATTCCTACACGCTGGAGCAAGTCCAGGCCATGTTGCAGACGGTTCGGCCGTCGTTCGACCACATCCTCACGCCGAGCGCAGGCTATGCGAGCAACTACAGCAATACCACGCCGTGGAACAAGGTGGATTCGGATTGGATGATCGGCATCGCCGCTGCCAATATCAACGCGGCCGCGGGGCAAAAAGTGCTGGATGTGGCCCAGGGCATTTACCAGCAGGTGTTTCCCGAATCAGAGATTTTTAATCCGCTGATGGATTTGGAGGTCAAAGGTGCGCTGACCATTGCGCAAAATGCCAACAGCGTGTTTCCCGAGACGGTTACGAAACTCGTCTTCACCAATGACTTTTTGGCGGATGCTCCGTCGGCCGTCAATCTCACCGCCTTGCTAAAAAAATACACTGCGGCGGCGCACACCGCCGGCTTGCAGGTGGGCGTACGTTCGCTCTCCTTTGGCCAACTCAACAATCAATTTAACTCCGCGCGCGCGCAATTTGCCGCCGTGGTGCAAAATTGCGATTTCATCCTCTGCAATCTTTATCCCTCGAAGCAGGAAACCATCGCGGCGGCGGTCAATGACGTGGCGGCCCAGTATGCGGCGATTGTCACGGCGGTGCAGGCGATTAATCCCAATACGATTGTCATGATTGGCGCCACGGGCTGGCCGTCCCAGGGCGTCAGCCTCAACAACACGACCAACACGCTCGCCAACGAGCAGGATTATTTCAACGGCATTCGGGCCTGGGCCAATTTAAACCAGGTTACGGTGTATTTCTTCGAAGCGGTGGACGAGCCCTGGCGCGTCAATATCACCGCGTTTGGCGACAGTTTGTCCGACGGGCCCAAGGGCGCGAATTCCCATTACGGGCTGTGGTTTTCCAACCCGGGCGCGACCGGCAACTTCGGCAATTTGACCGCCAAGTTCCCGCTGATCAAACTCGCGGCCCAGCCGCCCGGTATCATCCATCAACCCGAAAACAAAACCGTTGTCGCCCCCGCCGCGGCCAGCTTTGCGGTGCTCGCCGCCGACGCCACCCCGGTGACGTATCAGTGGCAAGTTTCCGCCAACGGCGGCACGACATTTACCAACCTCATTAATGGCCCGGGTATCGTCGGGGCCACCACCGCGACGCTTACCATCAAGCCCACCAGCTTGAGTCAGTCCGGCGCGCAGCTTCGTTGTGTGCTCACTGATGGCACGACCCAAACCATCAGTGCCGTGGCGCATCTGGTGGTCAATGTGCAGCCTGCCATTGTCACTTCACCGGGCAACGTCACCGTTTTGGCCCCGGCCCCGGCCAATTTCACGGTTGCGGCCACCGGCTCCACGCTTTCCTTCCAATGGCAAATTGCGGCCAGCGGCACCGCTCCGTTTGTCAATCTGGCCAATGGCAATGCCATCAGCGGGGCTGGCTCACCCACATTGAGCATTAATCCCACGATTGGCAGTCTCGATGGTTCGCTGGTGCGGTGTGTGGTTAGTAATGTGGTCGGCAATGTCATCAGCGCGCCGGCGCATTTGACGGTGAATACTCCACCGAGCATTGTCATCCAGCCGGCCAGCTTCTCTGTCCCACCCGGTAGCCAGGCCACGTTGTCCGTGGTCGCCGTCGGCACTCCTCCCCTCGCTTACCAGTGGAAAAAAGGCAGCGTCGTAGTGAGTGGCGTGTCCGCTAATTTGACCTTGGACAATGTAGGCTCTGACAGCGCAGGCTCATACACCGTCACCATCAAGAATAACTTTGGCACGGTGACGAGCAACGCGGCGATTTTTTTGGTGGGCGTACTCCCAACCATCGCTACTCCGCCGACGGCGGTGACGGTAACGGCCTCGGCGTCGGCTAATTTCACGGTGGTGGCAGAGGGAACCGGCCCGTCTACCTATCAATGGCAGTTGGCGGCGCAAGGCTCCCGGGTGTTTAATAATCTGTCCGACGGCGGCTCCTTCAGCGGTACGGCCACGGCGAACCTGGTCATCAACCCGACCAGCGCCAAATTAAACGGCGCGCAAGTGCGCTGCCTGGTCACCAATGTTGTGGGCAACATCATTTCCGCTCCGGCGGTCTTGACGGTGCATTAAAGTGCGCCCCGGCGGCTTGGTATTTTGGATTGATCGGAGGCCGGAGGTGAAAATTATTCAGCTTCCGCCGCCACCTGAATCACCAGCGCGGTGATGTTGTCGCGGCCATCTTTTTCCAGGGCCTCTTCAACCAGGAGGTGGGCGAGGGTGGGTTCTTTTCCCGCGGTGACCGGCGTCCGCAGCAGCTCATCAAGGTGGTGGTCATACATGCCTTCGACCAGGCCATCGCTGCAGATTAAAAAGGTATCTCCCGGCGCATACGCCACCGCGCCGACTTGCGGATCCACGAACTGGTTGCCGCCGCCCAGCGATTTTTGCAGCACGTTGCGCCGCGGGTGCGTGCGGGCCTCCCATTCGGAAATTTTTCCCTGCCGCTGCAACCAGGCGATATGCGTGTCATCCTCCGTGAGCTGTTTAACATTCTCCGCGCCTTTCGGCAGATAATAAATCCGGCTGTCGCCAATGTGGCCAAAATACATCCACCCCGGAGTGAACCAGCATAGGCTCAGGGTTGTCTCCATGCCGTGACATTCTTCGTAGCTCTCCCCGAGGTGGGCGAGCGACTGGTGGATTTGCAAAAACAATTCGGTGAGCACATCTTCAAATCCGGCATCAAATCCGGCTGCCTTTTGCCGGAACGAACGCGGGAGCAGGGTGGTGATTTTTTCCACGGCAATCCGGCTGGCGTGTTCGCCCGCTTTGGCGCCACCCATGCCGTCGCACACCGCAAAGGCCAGGTCGGAGTTCCGGGTCGAGGCTTCGCCAATTTTTCCGAGCCGGTGAATTTCCCGGGCGTCAAAAGTCATCCCCAAAAAAGCGTCTTCGTTATTGGATCGCACCTTGCCCTTGTCCGTTCGCCCTGACCAATGCAGGCAGGCGGAGGGCGGGGTGACGCTGGCAGGTTTCATGGGGCAGGGTGGGGTTAGGCCAGGCGCGGGTTTGGGTCAGACTTCATTCTTACCCGACTTTGTCGGCATCACCGCTTTGGGATTGAACAACACCGGGAGCACTTCTGCCAGGCATTTGCGCCAGACGGCAAAAGTGTGGCCACCGTCCATCTCGAAAAAGACATGGTTGATGCCATGGTCGTATAAAACATCCGAAACTTGTTTGTTATTCGCGTAGCCCACGGTCTTGTCCTGCCGGCCGACGCCCAGCCAGAGCACTTTTAATTTGGCGTTCGTGCCCGCAGGGTCATTCAACAGGCTGGCGAAATTATTCTGCAAGGCTGTGGCGTTAAATGCGTAACTGAATCCGCCCACCGAGGCAAACAGGTCGAGGTGGCTCAGCCCGATGTTCAGCGACTGGCCGCCGCCCATCGAGAGGCCGACAATGGCGCGATTTTCACGGCCCGGTGCGACGCGATATTTCTTCTCCACCGCCGGCATGACTTCATCGAGCAGATAACGCTCAAACACGGCGTTGTTGGTGCCGGCTTGTGGCCCCGTCACGGCATGGCCCCAGGGCATCACGATGATCATCGGCACCGCTTTTCCGTCGGCGATAAGGTTGTCTTCGATGAAGTTCGCCTTGCCCGCGTCCGTCCAGTCGTCCTGGGTGCCGTTGCTGCCATGAAAGAGATAAAGGATGGGATACTGGGTGGCCGTATTCGCTTCGTAGCCGGGTGGCGTGTAAACGTAGTAGAACCGGGTGTCGCCGGTGGCGGTGGATTTCGCCCAATTCGCTGCGATGGTGCCATGTGGGACATCGCGCGGTTCCCAAAATTCCGGCGGATTGCCCGGCACGTAGAGGAAACTTCCGGGAGAGCCGCTGTTGGTCCGCCGCTTGACGCGCGGGTTGTTCAGGTCGGGGGTGGTGACACCGTCGATGGAGAAGTTGTAAATGGCATACATCGGGTCGAGCGGGCCGACCGTGACACTCCACAGGCCGGTGTCATCTTTGGTCAGCGGGATGGTCGCTCCCAGATCGGTCCAGTCAGCGCCGGTGATGCTGACCGCCGTGGCATGGGGCAGGCGGACGCGAAAAGTCACCATGCGGTCGGGATGCACCTCGGGCGAAACCAGGCCGCGCGCGCCACCGCGTGGTCCGCGGCCAGTGCCGATTCCGGCCGCTGGCGCAGTATCAGGGGTAGGGGTGGCGGTTTGGGCGGGGGCAGTCGAGGCCAGCAGCAGGGCCATGCTCAAAACCAGACCAAAGGTTTTCATGGGCAAACCGTAGAATGCCCCGCCGAGGGTGTCAATTGAAGGGTTCGCGCGTAATATTGGCCCGTGTACGAGCGGGGTGTTCATGGAACTCGGGTGGAGTTATGCAAAACCGGGGACAGCGGGTCAAATGGGTGGTATGGTGTGGGCGCACCAAATTTTGACTGTGAGTCATCCCCGGCCCTATGCATGGGCGTTGCGCGTAACCTTTTTTGTCAATTATTGAAGAATGAATCTTGTATCAAAGCAGCGGAAGATGTGAATGGGCCGTGCTCCTGGCTTCAATTGCTTGGGTAATGGGCCGTTGACAGTTATATTTTTCACTCTTAACTTTCCGTTGTTAGGGTGTGTTAGTGGTGAAAGATTTTTGCCTTTTTGGCTTTTGTCGAAGCTATGAAAAACCAACCCGACGCCTCGCTGCAGATACGCCTGGCCAGCATCGCCATTATAGGCTTGTTCATCGCTTTAGGGGCGGTGGCTTACTTCAGCGGGCAGCAAGTGAAGAGCGACAGTGACTCAGTCGCCCAGGATGCCGTGCCGGGCACCATCGCCGCGCATCAAATGCGGATGGATATGTCCCGCAGTATCGGTTGGGTGATGGTGGCGGCTTCCGCGCTGTCCCCGGAATCCCGGGATGCGAGTCTTAAAACCGTGCATGATGCCGATGTGGCATTCGCCAATCATGTCGTAGAATACCAGGCCACGATTAAAATCAATCCGGCGAAAGACCAAGCGCTGCTCGCCGAAGTGACCAGCCAGTATGCGAAGTTCCAGCAAAAAAGAATGACCTATGAGGCTTTGATTTTAGCAGGGGATCGGGACAAGAGTGCCGCCTTTCTCGAAAACGATTTGGTTCCCGTTTACGTTTCGGCGATAAACTCCGCCGCGGAGTTGCTGGACTACAATCATGCCAATAGCATCACTTATGCGGAACACATCAGCCACAGCGTCCACCAGCTGTATTGGGCGCTGGCGGTCGTGATGGTGCTGGCGCTAATCTGTGCGATGGTGCTGATCGTAAACTTGTCCATCCGGCGGCGGGAGCTGAGTGAACTGCGGGAGAGTGAGGAATTGTTCCATGCCTCCTTTGATAACGCCACGGTCGGCGTCTGTCTGGTGTCTACGGATGGAAAATTTCTCAATGTCAACCCCACCATGTGCGCCATGCTGGGCTACTCTGAGAACGAATTGCTTCAATTGACCTTTAATGATGTCACTCTGGATGAGGACAAGGAAATCGGCCAAAAATTTCTCAAGGATGCACAGTCCGGAGGGCCCAAAACCATACAGACGGAGAAGCGTTACCTCCGCAAGGATGGGCAAGTCGTTTGGGCCTACCTATCCACCGCCCTGGTGGAGAAATCGCGCGGCGATGGCAGCTATATGATTTCCCATATTCAGGACCTCACCGAGCGCAAGCGCGCCGAGGCCGCTGTGCGCGAAAGCGAGCAGAAATTCCGCAGCATCGTCGAGCAGTCGCCGCTGGGCATTTACCAAAGTTCCCTGGATGGGCGGTTGATCAGTGTGAATTCCGCGCTCGCGACCATGTTTGGCTACGACACCCCGGAACAGATGCTCAACGACGAAAAGTTCATCGCCAACCAGCGCTATGCCTGGCCGGAACAGCGACAGGAAATTGTCCGCGAAGCCAGCGAATCTTCCGCGTCCATCAAGCGCGAGATTGAATATTGCCGCCGGAATGGCACGGTTTTTCCTGCCGATATCTACATGCGGGTGGTGCGCTCGGCGGACGGCACCATCAAAATGCTGGAGGGTTTTGTGGAGGACATTTCCCTCCGCAAACGGGCCACGGAGCAGCTCGAGATGCTCAAGGTTTCGATCGACAAGCATTTTGACGGGGCTTACTGGTTGGATGCCAATAACCGGCTTGTTTACGTCAACGAGACTTCTTGCAAAACTTTGGGTTATACGCGGAAAGAAATGCTTGGCCAACTGATTACACTGATTGCCCCCCAGGCCACGCCTCAACTCCTGCAAGAGGTCTGGAAGGGTTTGCGGGAAACCGGATTCTTCACCCGGGAAAGCGTGCATCGCCGCAAGGATGGCAGCCAGTTTCCGGTCGAGATTGTTTCAACCTATGTGCGCTTTGAGGGCAAGGAGTTTAATTGTGGTTTTGCCCGCGACATCACCGAGCGCAAACGGGCGGAATCGGCGTTGGTGGAAGTGCAACGCCACCAAGAGCGCATTCTCAGCGCACTCGGAGAAGGCCTTCAGGTCTTTGATCGAAATGGAATAATCATTTACGAAAATCCGGCGGCAGCCGCCATGCTCGGCTGGGATGCCCATGAAATGATCGGTCGGTCCGGACACGAGCTCATACACCACACCCGGGCCGATGGTTCGCCGTATCCGCAGGCGGAATGCAAAATCTTTGCCACGCGATTGGACGGGGTGGCCCGCCGGGTGAACGATGAGGTGTTCTGGCGCAAGGACGGCACGTGCTTTCCCGTCGCTTACATCTGCACCGCCATGCGGGACGAGGCCGGTGAAATCAAAGAAGCGGTGGTGTCCTTTCGCGACATCACCGAGCGCAAGCGGGCGGAGGCGGAATTAATTTCCAAAACGGCTTTGCTCGAAGCGCAGGTGGATTCCACCATTGACGGCATTTTGGTTGTGGACGAACATGCCAAAAAGATTCTGCAAAACCGGCGCTTGATTGAAATTTTCAAGATTCCGGATGAAATCGCCCGGGACGATGACGATGCCAAATTGCTGCAATATGTGACCCAGCGAACCAAGAACCCGAAACAATTTAGCGAGCGAGTAGCCTATCTTTATGACCACCCTGACGAAACCGGCCGGGACGAAATTGAGCTCCAGGATGGAATTATCCTGGACCGCTATTCGGCCCCGGTCCTGGACAAAGCCGGAAAACATTACGGCAGAATCTGGACTTTTCGCGACATCACTGCGCAGCGCAAGGTGGAAGAACAGTTCCGGCAGGCCCAAAAAATGGAAGCTATCGGTACAATGGCGGGAGGTATCGCGCATGATTTTAACAATATTCTTGGCGCCATCATTGGTTACACGGAAATGGCCAAACGGCGGATGGCCAATGATCCAACGGTGACAAGATATCTTGATGCCGTGTATCAGGCTGGCACGCGCGCCATCTCACTAGTAAGGCAAATTCTTACGTTTAGCCGCCCAGACGAAGCACAGGAGCGAAAACCAGTCGAACTAGGTGCCATTGTGGCGGAGCCGCTAAAATTATTGCGCGCGACAATTCCCAGCACCATTGAATTTGAGGTATCGCTCCCTGCGGATCTGCCGGCGGTGCTGGCCGACTCGACTCAAATCCACCAAATCGTGATGAATCTCTGCACGAACGCAGCCCATGCGATGATGGACCGTCCTGGCCGGCTGGGGGTGCGATTGGAACATTTCACCGTGGACGCCATGCTGGCCGGGGCTAATCCCGGTCTGCATCCCGGCCCCTATGTGCGGTTGAGTATCAGCGATACCGGGCACGGCATGTCGGAAGCCACAAAGGCGCGCATATTTGAGCCGTTTTTCACCACCAAGGCACCCGGTGAAGGTACTGGCTTGGGATTGGCGGTGGTGCATGGCATCATGCAAAGCCATGGGGGAACCATCACGGTCTATAGCCAGCAGGGGGAGGGTACGGTGTTTCACTTGTATTTTCCCGTTACTGCGGGGGAGGGCCAGGCTGCTGCGGCTGTCGCGACCGCCGCGCCCACTGGACACGGTGAACGCATTCTTTTTGTGGATGATGAAAAACCGCTCGCTTTGCTTGGCCAAAATATGCTCGAGGAACTCGACTACAGGGTCGAAAGCACCACCAACGTCAATGAAGCTCTGGAAATGGTTCTCGCGCGACCAATGGACTTTGACCTCGTTATCACCGACTTGACCATGCCCAAGATGACTGGAACGGATTTTGCGCAATCGCTGCTCGAAATCCGACCCAATCTGCCCATTATCTTAACGACCGGTTACTCCGCAAACCTGACGAACGAGCGCGTGCGGGCGATGGGTATCCGGGAACTGCTCCTTAAGCCTCTCACCGTCCAATTACTTGGCGAAGCGGTACATCGCGCGCTGAGCCAACCACCTCCACAACCATAGCCATGCCCCATATCCTCCTGATTGACGATGACGATCTCTTCCGCACCATGCTCCGCGAAAATTTGGAGGAGCTGGGTCACACCGTGACTGAGGCGCACGACGGTAAGGAAGGCCTGGCGCACTACGCGCTCGCGCCGACCGACCTCGTCATCACCGACCTGATCATGCCCGGAAAGGAAGGCATCGAGACCATCCTGGAAATGCGCAAAAAGTGGCCCGGGGTAAAAATCATCGCCATGTCCGGCGGCGGTCGGGTCTCAGCCACCGACTATTTGCAAACCGCGCAAAAGTTGGGTGCAGGTTGTGTTCTTCGCAAACCATTTTCCAATGACGAATTGACTGCGGCAATTAATCAGTTGCTTTCGACGACAAGACCTTAGCTAAACGTCCCCACCGGACGCACCAACTCCCGGCCTGATCGTCGCCAATTCAAAATCAACCAGGCAAAAGCGCCCGTCGGAAGCCCGGTAGGTCACATTGCGGATGTCTATATCGTCGTGGTGGACGCCGTAGCGTTCCAATTCATTGAAAAGTTCCTCTTGCCGGGCCTCGTCTAAATGATCCACCCGGGTGCCGCAGTTCGTGGTGACGATGCTCAACTCCTTGGGGTCGGCCTCCAGCAGCTTGGGCACGAAGTTGCAGCCTTGGGCCTCCAGATGCCGCAAGACCTTGACCTCCGTGTCGAAGCGCTTTTGGGCATCCGGGCCATGGTAGGCTTTAAACACCCGCCCGTCGTAACTCAGGCGGACGGTTGACCTCAGGGTATCCTTGACCTTTTCCATGGGTGGCAGCAGAGGTGGGGGTGGTGGCCTGCGCAATGAACAATATCGCGCATTTTGCCCCGTTTGGAAAGGCGCAACGCTCCGCCTAGGACCGCGACCGAGGATAAACAAGCAGGTTTATGCCCAAATCTGCCCAAAAACCGCTCTTGGCATCCGCACCGCCCTGCGGGAACCGGCGGGAAATAGCCCCGCCCGCCTGCCCGAAAATATATTTATCAGGGTGAAGCATAATTTTTTTGCTAAAATGGCATCCAATTTGCTAATTCTCTTGCTCCTAGTCATGCCAATGCCTGAAAAAGCGGGCTGATTTGGCGAACCAACCTAGGAAACACACATCCCATTACACCCATGGCGAAATATAAACTGGAATACATCTGGCTCGACGGCTACGAGCCCGTCGCGAATCTTCGCGGCAAGACACAGATCAAGGAATTCGCGAGCTTTCCCAAGCTGGAAGAGCTCCCCATGTGGGGCTTTGACGGCAGCTCCACCCGACAGGCCGAAGGCCGCAGTTCCGACTGCATGCTCAAGCCCGTGGCCGTTTTCCCGGATTCGACAAAGAAAAACGGCGTGCTCGTCATGTGCGAAGTTATGATGCCCGACATGAAAACCCCGCACCCTTCCAATGCTCGCGCCACCGTCCTGGACGACCCGGGTGCCTGGTTCGGCTTTGAGCAGGAATATTTCCTCTACAAGAACGGCGCCCCCCTCGGCTTCCCGCCCCGGCGGCAACTTCCCGCCCCCCCAGGGCGAGTACTACACCGGCGTCGGCTACAAGAACGTCGGCGACATCGCCCGCGAGATTGTGGACACACACCTCGACCTCTGTCTGGACGCCGGCATCAACCACGAAGGCATCAATGCCGAAGTGGCCAAGGGCCAGTGGGAATTCCAAATCTTCGGCAAGGGCTCCAAGAGCGCGGCCGACCAGATGTGGATGGCCCGCTACATCCTCATGCGCCTGTGCGAAAAGTATGAGGTGGACGTCGTCTGGCATTGCAAGCCCCTCGGCAAGGATGTCGACTGGAACGGCTCCGGCATGCACTCCAACTTCTCGACCACCCACATGCGCGAAAAGGGCGGCAAGGAATACTTCGAGGCCCTCATGGCGGCGTTCGACAAGTACAAGAACGAGCACATCGCCGTCTATGGCCCGGACAATCACCTGCGCCTGACCGGTCTGCACGAGACGCAGTCCATCGACAAATTCAACTACGGCATTGCGAATCGTGGCGCCTCGGTGCGCGTCCCGCACAGCTTTGTCAACGCCGGCTACAAGGGCTATCTCGAGGATCGCCGCCCGAACTCCCAAGGGGACCCCTACAAGATCGCCAGCCGCATCCTGCAGACGATTGCGACCGTCCCGACGAAGTAAGCCTCCAAAACTTACCTTCCCGGCGGCGATTTACCGAACCGCCTTTGGCATCCAACCGGATGCTGAAGGCGGTTCGTTTGTTTTTGACGTTAAATGTGATCGGCTCAAGCTGGTATCTAATATACCCAAGCGACCTCATGTGCTGTAAATCCAAAAAAGTTTTCTGTGCAGCGATATTGCTGGCCGTGGTCGTTATTCTTTTCGCCAATTGGGCCAACTTGCGGGGTTATTGGAAAGAACTGACCTACCAACCGCAAACGCGGACCTACTACATCGCGGCGGAAGACGTCACCTGGGATTACGCACCGACGGGCAAGACCCAGCCCGACGGCGGCAAGCTGCCGCTTCCGTGGGGTGCGCAAACGAAATACCAAAAAGTGCGTTACATCGGCTACACCGATGACACTTTTACCACCAAAACTCCGCAGTCGGCGTGGTTGGGCATTCTGGGCCCGATTATCCGCGGCGTGCCGGGCGACACCATCAAGGTCGTCTTCTACAACAAATCGAACAAGCCCTACAGCATCCATCCGCATGGCGTGAAATATGACAAGGACAACGAAGGCGCGGCGATGGATATGGCCAGCGGCGGCATCGGCATGGCGCTGATGGATATGCCCATGGGCAACACGGGCAAGGGCTCCTCCATTCACCCCGGCGAAAAATACACCTACACCTGGACGGTGCGCGACGACGCTGCGCCGACGGCGGCGGAAGGCGGCTCCAAAGTCTGGCTCTATCACTCGCACGTCAATTCCGTGCAGGATGTTTACGACGGACTCGTCGGGCCGATCATCATCACGTCGCGACGACACGCCAATGCCGATGCCACGCCCGACGACGCGGTCCAGGAATTTGTCGCGCTCTTTATGATTTTTGACGAATCGCAACCCGGCATGTCCGACGACGAACACGAAGCCGCGCAAAAGCACTGCATCAACGGCAACTTTTTTGGCAACCTGCCGGGCTTGATCATGAAAAAGGGTCAAACGGTTCGCTGGCATGTGGTGGACTTGGGCAATGAAGCCGACGTGCATACGCCGCACTGGCACGGCAACGTGGTGAAAGAGCGCGGTTTCGCCACCGATGTTTTGGAATTACTCCCCGGCAGCATGCACACGGTGGACATGGTGCCCGACAATCCCGGCAGTTGGATGTTTCATTGTCATGTGACGGATCACATTCGCGGCGGCATGACGGCGACGTACACGGTCACGGAATAATACTTGCTTGGCAGCAAGATTGAGTGCGAGCGACGCATAAAAATGGCGACGCTTGCAGAAAAATTCCATCGGTGACGATTGTGTAATCCCGGCGACGAATGTATCGGTGATTAGACGAATGCATGACGGTTGTGACGCGCTGACGGAGCTTGCGTAACGTTTTGGAAACCAGGCCGCCCTGCGCTTGCGCGCTGACATTTCTCTGACAAGTTGGCGCTGTCTGCAGCGTCCGTTAGTTCACCCATTATTTTTCCACGTAATTTTTTAAAACTTCAGCCATCTCTTGTTATGAAAATGCCACGCATTCTTCTCTCCGCTTTAATTGCTTCCGCCTGTGCCTTCGCAACCAATTCTGTTGCGCACGCCCAGACCATCATCACCCAGTGGAAATTTACCGCGGCCGCCGGCGCGGGAGATAATACCCCGGCGCCCACGCTCGGAACGGGCGCAGCCAGCATGTTGGGCATGACCAATAGTTACACTTACACCAATGGCGCTACCACGCTGGGAACCGGCGCCACGGCCTCGGGCGACGTTCTCGCCACCACAGGCGTGGCCAATACCTCTTTCAATGAATTAGTCTGGCGGGTTCGCGGTGTCAAAGCCGGATCCAACACTGGCACGGCCAACAACGGCTGGAACTTGTCCGCCCCCGAATATTCCCAAGGCGCGGAATTTGATGCCAGCACTCTAGGTTTCCAAAATATTTCCGTCAGTTTCGACTTTTACAGCACCACCCAGGGCGTCCGCGACTTGCAGGAACAGTACACGACCGATGGCTCGACCTGGATCAACATCAATGCCCCTGTGGTGGCGGTGTCCAACGACTACTTCGCCACGACGAGCCCGACGAACAGCATCAGCTTTTCCTCGATAACCGGGGCTAACAATGATTCCAGCTTTGGTATCCGGCTGGTGTCGGCTTACGATCCGGCTTTCGGCAATAATACCTATTCCGCGGCTTCGTCAAACAACACCTCTCAAACCGTGTATAACAACAATTCCGGCAACTGGCGCTTCGGCAACATCACTTTCGAAGGCTCAGCCATCGCGGTGCCGGAGCCGGGCACGACCGGAATGATTACGGGCGCCCTGGCCTTGCTCGCTGGCCTGGTGGCCGCGAAGCGCCGGCGGAAGACGAGCGAAGGTGTGGCCATCCTGCCATCGCCGGCGCAGTAAAGGAGCTTCGTTTCGGCTAGATTTTGCGGCGCAAACTCTTGGCCCGGCGCACCCACACGCGGTCGCGTTTGCGTTGGAAGGCTGGCGCGTGGAGGTCGTCCTCCAATACCTCTTTAACTTCGGCCAAAGCTAGGTCGCGCTGGCCTTTCTCCAGATAAAGTCCGGCGAGCTGCACTTTCGCCCGCGCGTAAGAATGGGCGGTGGTGACTTGCTTCCATAGCTCAATGGCTGCATCTGTTTCTTTGAGCGCGGACAAAGTCTCGGCCAGCGCCATCATTGAGTAACCGTATTCGTGTTTGGGGTTTTCCTTCACCACGGCAGCGAGCAGCGGGCGGGCCTCGGCAAGTCGGTTCAAGCGCAACAAGCATTGGCCCAAGTGCGCCCGCGTGTTTATGTCGTCCGGCTCGCGTTCCAAGGCTGAGCGGTAGCATTTTTCGGCGTCCGCCAATTTGCCTTTTTGAAAATAGATGTCTCCGAGCTGGTAGTAGTGGTGCGCCTTGTCGAGATGGTGGATTTGCGCCTGCAACTCCTTGATGCGCCGGCGGTCTTGCGCGCCGGGGAATTCAAATCCCTGGGTGGCGGACGGGGCGGCGCGATAGACCAGAAAAAAGTAGATAAAGGTGGTCACGATCCAGCCAATCGCAATAAATACCGCCCAAATCCATTCCCGCCGGCGAATGGCGTCCACCAACATCCAAATTTGGAAGAGGGTGAGCACCAGGGCAATAGGCGAATGCAGCAGAAACCGCAGGGATTCGAAGCTCAGGGGAATGTCGCCGAACATGGTCAGGGCAAAAAAATGCAGAACCCCCGGGAAGGCAACGCCGCATTTTTGCGGTCTGGCCGGAGGGTGGGGTAAGTACTGAGATTTTTTTCATGTTTAGTGCCAGGCTTTTCGGTTATGATCCGACTTAAGAATGAAACGTATTTTGTTGCCGCTCGCCAAAGTGGGGTATTCAAGCATCCTGCTCGCGGGGGCGGGATTTTTTAGCCTGTCCCCACTCCTCCAGGCCCAAGCGGCGGACGCCCCGGTCATCACCCTGGCGCAAGGCGACGCCCTCGAGGAAAAAATCAAGACGCAGGACGCACTGGATATTTATCTGCAATTGGAAAAAGGCGGACGTAAAGATGCGGCGTTGCTGTACCGGATTGCCCGGGAGTACGCCGAGCTGATGCCGGATGCGAAAACGAAGGCGGAAAAACTGCGGTTGGGAGAAATTGCGCTCGATTATGCCAAACGGGCGGTGGCAGCGGACGCGACTGACGGGAATTCCTATTTGTGCCTGGCCATTTGTTATGGCCGGTTGGCTCCATTGCTGGACAATCGCACGGAGCTGGAATACTCGCGCTTGATTAAAGACGATGCCGAGACCGCCTTGCGCCTCGACCCGAAACTCGACGACGCTGATTACATCCTCGGGGCCTGGAATTTTGAAATGTCGAACATCGGCGTGGTGCTGCGAGAACTGGCCAAGCTGGTTTATGGCCGGCTCCCGGAATCCTCGGACGAAAAAGCGGTGGAGTATTTGCAAAAAGGCATTGAGCTTGCACCGCAGCGGGTGTGCCACCACATCGAGCTGGGCCGCGTCTATGCCGCCATGGGCAAAAAGGATCTGGCCCGGGAGGAAATTGAGAAAGGTTTGGCGCTGCCGATTGTCGAAAGAGACGATGAGGAAATGAAGCAGCATGGCCGCGACACGTTAAAGACGCTGACGGCCAAGCCGGTGGTCATCATAACTCATCGGTAGCCCGGGCAGATTAATGCCAAGCTCGGGGCGTCCATTCCAACTTGACTACCTGGTAAGAGCGTGCCGAAATTAAGGGCTGTCTCACCCCCCATTTACTCCCATGAATAAACTCCGTTGCCTCCTTGTTTTTGTGGCCACTTTCCTCGCCAGTTCCTTCCCGTTGGCCGCCCAGACTGCGGCTCCAGCGGATGCCACTGCCACCGCAGTGCCGGTTCCATCTGAACCCTCCGCCCGTCTCAGCCCCCATGAGACCATCAGCATTCGCCTTGGCAGGTCGTTAGTGACCGTCACTTACGGACGTCCCTTGTCCAAAAAAGTAGGAACCACGGAAGTGCGTAAAGTTTGGGGCGCGCTGGTTCCTTGGGGCCAGGTCTGGCGCATGGGCTCTGACGAAGCCACCACCTTGATTACCCAGGTCCCGCTGGTCATTGGCCGCACGGACGTGCCCGCCGGTGCTTACACCCTGTGCATGTTTCCCGACGAAAAAGGCACGACCAAGCTGATTATTAACAAGCAAATCGGCCAATGGGGCATCCCCTACACACCGGCGATTCAAGCCAATGAGCTGGCGCGCGTGGACATGAAGAAGGACACTTTGAACACCCAAGTGGACCAATTCACCATCGCCTTGGTGGCTGACCCGGCAACGGGTGGGGCAACCCTCAAGGCCTTCTGGGAAACCACGCAGTATTCGGTGGGCATTACCGTCAAGAAGTAAGCGGCCACTATCTCATCGCCATGCGCCGAGGCCATTCATTTGTCCGCCTTGCGTTCGTCGGCGTTGCGCTGGCGTCTGTCTTGTCGCCTGGCTTGCGCGGGCAATCTATGTCCAGCACTGGCGCGCAGCCGCCTTCGGGGATTGAAATTCTGCAAGACTTGCGCAGCTTCCGCGAGCTGGGCACGGTGCTCTACATCGCCGCGCATCCGGACGATGAGAACAACCAGTTTCTCGCCTATCTGGCGCGCGGTCGTTACTACCGCACCGCCTACCTGTCGCTCAATCGCGGCGATGGCGGGCAAAATGAACTCGGCCCGGAATTTGGCGAGGAGCTCGGCGTCATTCGCACGCAAGAATCGCTTGCGGCCAGGCGGGTGGATGGCGCGCGGCAGTTTTTCTCCCGGGCCTTTGACTTTGGCTATTCCAAAAGCCCCGAGGAAACGCTGCGCATTTGGGATCACCAGCAGGTGTTGGCCGACACCGTGCGCATCATCCGCGAATTCCGGCCCGACGTCCTTATCACGCGTTTTTCCCCGCCACCGGCCAACACTCATGGCCACCACACCGCTTCCACCATCATCGCGCAGGAGGCCTTTAAAATTGCGAACGACCCAAAATCTTTTCCCGAACAAATCGCCGAAGGTCTGATACCATGGCAGCCCAAGCGCATTTTTTACAACGGCGGCGGCGGGGCCAACACTATTCGTGTAAACGACGGCGGCAGCGACCCGGTGTCGGGCGAATCGTTCTCCTCCATCGCCGGTCGCGCCCGTTCCAATCACAAGACCCAGGGTTTTGGCAACTTCGCGGGCGGCGGCCCCGGTGGCCCGCGTAGCGAGACGCTGCAACTTCTCGATGGTGAACCGGCGACAACCGACATCATGGACGGCGTGGACACGACCTGGGCCCGTTACCCGAACGGTGCGGATATCAGCAAACTCACTGACGACCTTATCACGCAATTCAAACAGGACGACCCCGCGGCCAGTGTGCCCGCATTGCTGGTTATTCGTACCAAGCTGGCGGCGTTGCCGAAGGATCCCGTGGTAGACGAAAAGCGCACCCAGCTCGACCGCATTTTGCAAAACTGCCTCGGACTAACCGTCGAAACCATCATCCCCAATGCGGAAGTGGTGCCGGGCGAGGAAATGAAATTACATTCGACGGCACTCGTACGCTCCGCCATTCCCGTTATCTGGCTGGGCACGCGCTACCCCGGCATGGTCCAGCAGCTGCCGGAGGCAGACGTGGTGGATCTGAAATCGAATCAACCATTAAGCAAGGACACGACCCAAATTCTTTCTTTCAACACACTCTTGACCATGCCCTACTGGTTGCGCGCCGACCACACCCCCGGCATGGCCACGGTAAACGATGACTCGCTTATCGGCCGGCCCGAAAGCCCGCCTCCCTATTTAATCGAGCAAGTTTTTAATGTCGGTGGCCAGGAATTGGACATTTCTGATGTGCCGGTGCAAATTTCAACTGATACAACCCGGGACGAGACGCGCCGCCGCCTCGATGTCATCGCTCCGGTTGCTCTCAGTTTTGCCAATGACGTGCAGTTGTTCGCGCCTGGAACCAGCAAGTCGGTTGAGGTGGATATCACTGCCTTTCGCACCGTCTACAACGGTACTGCCCAACTGGCTGCGCCCGCGGGTTGGAAAGTCAGCCCGCAATCGCAGCCGTTCCAACTGGCGAAAATCGGTGACAAAACAAAACTCGCCTTCACCGTCACGGCTCCGGCGCAAGCTGCTTCCGCCAATCTCACCGCGAGCGTGGACATCCAGGGTGCGCATTATGCCAACGAACGCATCGTCATCAGTTATCCCCATATTCCGGTACAGTTGCTGCAACCAGAGGCGCGTTTCAAGGCCGTGGCGCTCGACCTCGCCATCCGCGGCAAAAAAGTTGGCTACCTGCCCGGCGCAGGCGACAGCGTGGCCGCCGCACTAGAGCAAATGGGTTACGCCGTTACGCAACTTTCCGGCGCGGACTTGACGCCGGAAAAACTGAAGGGACTCGATGCGGTTGTCATCGGCGTGCGGGCGTTCAATGTGCGGACTGACCTGACCGCCAATTTGCCGGGCCTTTTCGCTTATGTTGAGCAAGGCGGCACCGTCATTGCGCAATACAACCGGCCCGACCGGTTGAACGGCGCGCAACTCGGGCCGTATAATCTTTCCATCGCGGGCGCGGCCCCGCCATTGCGGGTGACGGATGAAAACTCGCCGGTGCAATTTCTGGTGCCTGACCATACCGCCTTGACCACGCCGAACAAAATTACTTTGGCGGATTTCGAAGGTTGGGTGCAGGAACGCGGCGCATATTTCCCGAGCTCGTGGGATGAACAGCATTACACGGCGTTATTGGCCATGAGCGACCCCGGCGAAACCCAGCCTAGCAGCAGCGTACTCGTGGCGAAATACGGCCAGGGTTATTATGTTTACACCGCCCTCGGTTTCTTTCGGCAGTTGCCCGCCGGCGTGCCAGGCGCCTACCGGTTGTTTGCGAATCTTGTTTCGCTCGGCAAATGAACCCGACTCCTCCTGACCACGAAACTGGCCTGCCGGGCTTGCGCTCTTGGGCATCCGTTTACTGGTTAGTGACCGCTGTGTTTGTCGTGGTGGTGGGATTACTCACCGTGTTGACCGGAATGTATTTGTGAACACGCTCGACTATGTCGTCCTGTTTTGCCTGTTGCTCGGCATCGCAGCTTATGGGACCTGGCGCACGCGCGGCCCGCGCGATCTGCGTGGCTACCTGAAGGGCGACGGCCAGACGCGCTGGTTTGTCATTGGCCTTTCCGTGATGGCTACGCAGGCCAGCGCCACCACCTTTCTTTCCATTCCCGGGCAGGGCTACATGGATGGCCTCGGTTTTGTACAAAATTATTTTGGGGCACCGTTCGCGTTGATCATCATCGCTGCGGTCTTCCTGCCGCTTTACCGCAAGCTCAACGTTTACACCGCGTATGAATTTCTCGGCCGCCGCTTTGATGGCAAGACGCGGCTGCTCGGCGCGGCGCTTTTTCTGCTTCAGCGAGGGATTGGCGCGGGCCTGACCATTTACGCCCCGGCGATTGTGCTCTCCTCGGTTTTTGGGTGGCGGCTGGACGCCACCATCATTTGCAGTGGTCTGGTGGTGGTCATTTACACGGTTTCCGGCGGCAGTGAAGCCGTGACGTTGACGCAAAAATATCAGTTGGGCGTCATTTTTGCCGGCATGACCGCAGCGTTCTTTATTTTGCTGGCCAAACTGCCCTCCGGCCTCGCGTTTTCGGACACCCTGGCGCTCGCCGGTGGCTTCCATAAACTGCAAGCCGTCAATTTTTCCACGAACGTGCACGAGCGTTATACCGTATGGTCAGGATTGTTCGGGGGCATGTTTCTCGCGCTGTCCTACTTTGGCACTGACCAGTCGCAGGTGCAGCGCTACATCTCGGGTGCGTCTCTGCGCGAAAGCCGTCTGGGATTGATGTTTAATGCTGCCTGTAAAATCCCGATGCAGTTTTTCATTCTTCTGCTGGGCGTGTTGATTTTTGTTTTTTACCAATTTGAGCAGCCACCAGTGTTGTTCAATCAAGTCGCCTGGCAATCACTGACCCAGCATGTGCCGGCGGAAAAAATCCAGTCTCTGGAAACCCGCTTTACCGCGGCGCACACCGAAGAAAAACATCAGTTGGAATTATGGCTGGCCGCGCGCAAATCCGGCGATATGTCGGGAGCCGCCGCAGCCTTTGCCGCCGCCGGAACCGCCCACGCTGCGGATGAAAGTGTGCGGCAGGAAGTCACCCAAGCCCTGCAAACAGCCGCTCCACAGACCTCCGCCAACGAAAACGACTACGTGTTTATCACCTTCATACTGCATTATCTGCCGCACGGCATCATCGGCTTGCTGGTGGCAGCCTTTTTCGCCGCGGCGTTGTCCTCCAAGGCCGGGGAACTGAATGCGCTGGGCTCCGCCACGACGGTGGATTTTTACCGCCATGTTTTCAAAGCGGACGGCACGGACGCGCATTATGTGGCGGCCTCGCGCTGGTTCACCGCCTTTTGGGGGGTGACGGCTATCCTGGTCGCGCTCTTTGCCAATTTGTCGGAAAATCTTATCCAGGCGGCCAACATCCTCGGGTCGGTTTTTTATGGTGCACCCTTGGGCCTGTTTCTCATCGCTTTTTTTCTGAAATGGATTTCTGGCTCGGCAGCCTTTTGGAGCACCCTTGCCGCCCAGGCCCTGGTGCTTGCCCTCTATTTTCTGTTGCCGAAAGACTACATTTCCTACCTCTGGTATAACCTCATCGGAGCGGTGGTCTGTGTCTTGCTCGCTACTGTATTCCAGGCTATGATCGGTCCGCGTGGGCCGGAAGCCGCCCCCACTGCCACCCCATGAGTGCCCCCGTCATTTGTTTCGGTCAGCAGCCGTGCGGCTTTTTCCCCAAGCGGTTCCTCGCCGCCAAAATCTTTACCGCGCGCCGGTTGCAACAAGAACTCGGTGGCGAAATTGTTTTCTTTTACCACGACAGCGACCACGACCCGCGCGAGACGACGACCATCCTGCGTTTTATTCGCACCGGCGAAGCGATGCGTCTGAACTTCTCCTTCGCCAATAAAATCCAACGCAAATGGACACCGTTGTATCTTAAAAAAGTCCTACCCGACTGGCAGGCCAACACCACCCGCCAGTTGCCTGCTTATGTGGACAAACACTGGGCGGCGGTGTTTAAAAATATCGCCGCGACCAACGTCGCCGATTTTTGTCTCGAGATGTATCGCGCCATGGGCCTGCTCGAAGGCTTGCGCGTGGTGCGCTCCAGCGATCCCGCCGTGCGTCGGATGGCCTGTGATATACCGGAATTTTTTGTGGATATTCCCTTTGTGGGTGAAACTGTGCGGGCGCGGGCGGTAGCCGGGGCGTTCAAACTTCACGAGGGCGGGGATTGCCATATGACGTTGCCGCTGGTTGACTTCACCAAGGAACAGGTCAGCCCCGCGCGTGACACCCGGCTGCGGTGGATGCAGTCCGTCGTTCACTGCACCCACTATGTTGCCGGACTGGGCGAGCAGGCCTACCTGTGCCGCGACGACGCCCCTGAAATCACCTTTATCAACCGCGACGAAATTGACCGCCATGACGAAGCTTACACCGAAATCCCCGCGTAAACCCGTACCACTGCTCGTTTTTGGCGCGCATCCCGACGACATCGAATTCGGTTGCGGCGGCATCATCGCCGGCGAAACCAAGGCCGGTCACGCTGCGCATTTTGTTGTTTGCTCCCGCGGAGAAGCCGGCACCAATGGCACCCCGCAACAGCGCGTGGCCGAGGCTGAACGCGCCGCAAAAATTCTTGGCGCAACCTTGGAATTTCTGGAACTCGACGGCGATGCGCATTTGGAAATCCGCGCCACCCATGCCATAAAACTTGCGTCCATCATCCGCCGCTTGCGTCCCAGCGTGGTGCTCGCGCCGACGGTGGAACTCAATCAACATCCCGACCATTGGCGGCTGGGCCAGTTGGTGCGCGACGCCACCCGCCTCGCGCGTTACGGCGGGCTGAAAGAGTTAAAAAAGTTCCCTTCGCATAAAATCACCAACTTGTTTTTTTACGCCGTGTCGTCCGACGCCGAACCTTCCGGCGCACCACCGGTTTTAATCGACATCTCCCCGCCGGAAATCATCAAGGCCTGGACCGGCTCGATGGAGGCCCATGCCTCGCAAATGAAAACCCGCAACTACGTCGAATTCCAGCTTGCTCGCGCCAAGGTTCATGGCATGCGCGCCAGCGTAAAATACGCGCAGGCATTGTATCCAAACGACTCTTTGGTTTTTGAATCGCTGGCGCAACTCGGCTAGGCATTTTTTAGAGATTCGATCATGCCTGCACCGCGCCCGCTCAAAATCGGCATTACGTGCTACCCCTCTGTGGGCGGGAGCGGCGTGCTGGCGTCGGCCTTGGGGGAGGAATTGGCCGCGCGGGGCCATGAGATTCATTTCATCAGTTACGAGCGCCCGTTTCGCATTCCCAAGGATTTGCCGCGGCTGCAATTCCATCCGGTCATTATCAACGACTACGGGCTTTTTAAATATCCCGACTACACGCTGCCGCTCTCGGTGAAAATGGCTGAAGTCACCCGCGACTACGGCCTGGACATTCTTCACGTCCACTACGCCGTACCGCACGCCACTGCCGCCATCCTCGCACGCGATATGCTTCCTTCAAAACAAAAACCGCGCGTGGTGACGACTCTTCATGGCACGGACACCACACTCCTCGGGCGCGATGCCGGCTACGGCCCGGCCATCCGTCATGCGCTCGAGTGTTCGGACGCCATCACCACGGTCTCTTCATTTTTGGAAAAAGAGACTCGGAGATTGCTGGGCGTCGAGCGTCCCATCGAAGTTATCCACAACTTTTTTGAACCCAAGTCGCCCAAGCGTTCACGCGAAGAAGTGCGCCGCGAACTCGGTTTCAAAGATGAGGCAATGATTCTGCACGCATCGAATCTTCGTCCACTTAAACGCATTGATCTCCTCCTTGAAGCAGTGGCCCGCATTCACCCGCGAGAATCATTTAAACTCGTAATTATGGCTGGCGCCGATTTTGCGCCGTTTCAAAGCGAAGTCGCACGGCTGGGATTGACCGGCAGGGTGGTGGTGCGCGAACGCGTCACCGATATCGAGGACTACCTGCAAGCCGCCGACTTGGGCTTGTTCACCTCCGAGACCGAAAGTTTTTGTCTCAGTATCCTCGAGGCCATGTGTTTTGGCTGTCCCAGCGTGGCAACGGCAGTGGGCGGGATACCCGAAGTGACGATTTCCGGCGAGACGGGCTTGCTCGTACCCTTTGGCGATGCGGACGCCCTCGCCCGTGCGGTTGAATCACTTCTGCAAAATCCCGCCCGCCGGGCTGCTTTTGGGCAAGCCGCCCGCAAGCGGGCCAATTTGCAATTTTCTGCAGCAGTCATCGTGCCGCAGTACGAGGATTTATACCGTCGAGTTTGCGCGGCCAAGTAGTCTGCCACCATCGGTCAGGTGTTTTTTTTCGACCAAAAGCACGTTTTTTTGCGATTGGATACGGCTACAATTGCGTGTAATTGGGCTATAAAATGGATGACAGAATGCGCTGTAACCTACAGTGCAGCAAAAAGAACGGTTAGTTTTACATTAAACTGCACAAAATTTTATTCTGCTTATAAGTTCATATTTAGCCTTTTTGGTAAGTAAAAAATCAATTTAATATGCGTTAGTAAGATTTTTAATAACGAGACTAAAAATAGGGTCTTATAAATTTTAAAATAGGGTTAAAATAAATTGTAGATGGGGATTTTAGCTGTTTCAATCCGGGGTGTTTAATTCATTCACTTTTCATGAATGAAAAAAATCAACTCCTACTTTATGAACCTGCTAAATTGTCTCTCAAGCATTCGCCGTCTAAACGCCCTGGCCACCAAGCTAATGCTTGCCACTGTCCTGTTGGCCCCGGCTTTTGTTTTCGCCCAAGGGCCGATCCTCACCAGTGGAACCACGACATATAGTGGCTTAATCAATGGCGGCGGCAGCTCCGGCATCTTTGTTCAGGGTGGCAGTCTGGTCATCAACAATGCGGTGTTGACCAATTTTACTACCACCGGCGGCAACGGCAGTGGTGGTGGTGCCGGTTTGGGCGGTGCGGTTTTCATTAACAGCGGTGCCTCGGCCACGCTGAACAATGTGAACTTTATTTCCAACAACGTCAAAGGTGGCGCGGGCGGTAACGGCACTATTGGCGGCACGCTCAACAACCTTTTCAATCAGGGAAGCTCGATCATCTCGACCAGTGGCAGCACCCCCCAAGGCTTTGATTTTACGGATGTTGGTGGCACTACGGCTACCAATGGACTTCGGGGTTCGAACAACCTGACCGGCATCGGCGGCACTGGTGGTGCGGGCGGCTTGGGCGGGAATGGCGGAGACCGCAACCCGGGATTGATTCTCAGCGTGACCGTTTCGAGCTTGAACGCGGCCGCGCTCGTGGCGGCGGACATAGCGGACAGTGCCGACCCGTTCACCTGGCCGCGAGTGGCGGCCGACGTTTTGGCCAGCGCTGCGGCCATTGTTGACATATCGAACCAAGTTACATCCTTGACCGAATGGGACGAGTCTTTGGCGAGTGGCCAGATTGGCCAGGGCGGATCGGGCGGCAATGGTGGCAATGGCGGCGCGGGCAGTGATTTTAACGGCGGCGGTGCCGGCGGTGCAGGCGGCAACGGCGGTGTCGGCGGGGCAAATTGGAGCGGCTCCGCTTTCCACGGTGGCGCAGCGGGCGGTGCCGGTGGCACTGGCGGCAGTGGCGGCCTCGGTGGTTTTGGCGCAGGCGGCGGTGTCGGCGGCCTCGGTGGCACTGGCGGCTTGGGCGGCACTACTACTGCTGGTTCAGCGGTGGCCGCCACGGCGCCGACCTATAATAATTCCACCATCCCCGATTCTTACTCTCAGGGGTATAACGACCCGAACACCGGAGTCTTCACCAATATCACCTCCGGACTCAGTTCCGGTGGTGCGAATGGCACCTACACCCTTCCCGGTGGCGGGAATGTTACCTCTTACTATAAATTTTTCCCAGGGGCTACCGAGGTCATAGAGACCAGCCCGGGTTCGGCGGCGCAGAGTGCAAGCAATGGCGGTCAGACATTGGCCAGTGGCACCAATGGCTCCGGTGGCGCGGGCGGCACCAGCATCTTTGGCGGCGGAATCGGTGCTTCCGGCACAACTCCCGGTGAGCTTTATACCGGCGGTTCTGGCGGGAGCGCCTATGGCGGCGCCATTTTCGTGCGCGCCGGCGGTTCCCTCGATATTACGGGCAATGCCGTTTTCCAGAATAACCAGGAGACCGGCGGCCAGGGCCAGGCGGCTACCAGCAACATCAATCTGGCAGGCAGCGTGGGCTCGATTGCCGGTGCCGACATTTACATGATGACGGGTTCAACCGTCACGCTCGACCCCGGTTTTGGGAACTCGATTGTGTTTTATGGCAATCCCGGCAGCAGTTCCATCGCCGACGACAGTGCCGCCAACGGCGTCTCCAACATCCCCATCGGCCAGGGCGCAAACCTCACCATCGCCAGCGGCTTGGTCGTCTTTAACGGCGTGGACACGTACACGGGCGAGACCAAGATAAGCGGCGGCGTTCTGCAGGCGCTCGATGCGTCCGGCGTGGATTACGCCAGCCGTATCAATATTGCCGGCGGCATTTTCCAGTCGAACGGCACGTTCACTCGCTTCGTCGGCACGGCCAGTACGGACGTTGAGTGGACCGCCAGCGGCGGCTTTGCTGCGAAGGGCGGCAATCTGACGGTCAGCCTGGCTGGCGGACAGACCCAAACGTGGGGATCGAACAGTTTCGTGCCCAATGCCAGCGACCTCGTCTTCGGCTCGGCCACGGCAGACAGTGAAGTGTTCTTCGAGAACAACATCGACCTTGGTGGCGGCACGCAGACAATTTTGGTAACGGCGAATTCCACCAGCCCATCGAATGATATCGTGCAGATTGACGGCGTTATCTCGGACGGCAGCCTCGTCGTCAACGATTCTACCCACAACGGCATCTTGGTTCTGAACGGGGCCAATACCTACACCGGCACGACGCAGGTCGCCAATGGCACCCTCGGCCTTGGAGTCAATGGTTCGTTGTCCAGCAGCACCCATTTGACAGTCACTGGCGCTACCACCACGTTTGACCTCGGCGCCAACCATACCAGCCAGACGGTGGCGGGCATCTCCCTTCTCAACGGCGCCAGCATCACCGGCACGGGCAATTCGACGCTGGTTAGCACCACGGCCTATGATCTGGAGAACGGCACCGTCACGGCTATTCTTGGCGGTTCGGTCGGACTGAACAAAACCACCAGCAACACAGTGCTCTTGGAAGGCAACAACACCTACACGGGCAACACCTCGATAACGGGCGGCACGCTGAGCCTCAACTCTGTTGGTCAGATTTCCAGCTCCAGCAACCTGACGGTCAATGGCTCGCCGGCGGTGTTCGACCTCGGCGGCAACAACAGTGACACGGTGGCAAACGTCACCCTCGTCAATGGCCTCATCACCGGCACAGGTAATTCAACGCTGACAAGTAACATCGGCTTCCAAATGCAGAATGGCACTGTGAACGTCGCCCTGGCCGGAACCGGCCCCTTAAACAAGACGACCGGCGGCACGGTTACTCTCAACGGCAACAACACCTATACCGGTGACACGACCATCACCGCCGGCACCCTGACCGAAAATTCCACCGGCTTGATTTCCGACAGCAGCAACGTGACGATTGACGGCTCGACCGCTGTGTTTGACCTGGGTGCCAGCCACAGCGACGCCGTAGCTAATGTAACCTTGGCCAATGGCGGCGTCATCAATGGCACCGGCACTTCCACGCTTTCCAGCAACATTGGTTTCCAGGTCATGAATGGCACGGTCAACGCGGCGCTCGGTGGCACGGGTGCTCTGACCAAGACGACCAATGGCATTGTTACTCTGAATGGCAACAACACCTACACAGGCAACACCACCATCACCGCCGGCACGCTGACGGAAAACTCCACCGGTTTGATTTCCGATGCCAGCAACCTGACCATCAATGGTACCACGGCGGTCTTTGATTTGGGCGCCAATCATAGCGATACCGTCGCGAATGTCACCTTGGTCAATGGCAGCATCAACGGCACGGGCAGTTCGACGCTCACCAGCAACATCGGCTTTCAGGTCATGAATGGCACGGCCAACGCAGCGCTTGGTGGCACGGGTGCCCTGACCAAGACGACCAACGGCATTGTTACTCTGAATGGCAACAACACCTACACGGGCAACACCACCATCACCGCCGGCACGCTGACGGAAAACTCCACGGGCTTGATTTCCGATGCCAGCAACTTGACCATCAATGGCACCACCGCCTTCTTTGATTTGGGCGCCAATCATAGCGATACCGTCGCGAATGTCACCTTGGTCAATGGCAGCATCAACGGCACGGGCAGTTCCACGCTCACCAGCACGATCGGTTTCCAAGTCATGAATGGTACCGTTAATGCCGCACTCGCGGGCAGCGGCATCGCGTTGAATAAAACTACCAGCGGTACGGTTATCTTGAATGGCAATAATACCTACACGGGCAACACCACCATCACTGCGGGCACGCTGACGGAAAACTCCACCGGTTTGATTTCCGACAGCAGCAACGTGACGATTGACGGCGCCACGTCTGTGTTTGACCTGGGTGCAAACCACAGCGACACGGTCGCAAACGTCACCCTGGCCAACGGCGCCAACATCACGGGCACGGGCACATCCGTGCTGACGAGTGCCATTGGTTTTCAGGTTATGAACGGCACCGTTACGGCGATTCTCGCCGGCACCGGTCCGTTGAACAAAACAACGAGCGCGCTGGTGACCCTCAAGGGCGCCAACACTTACACCGGCAACACGACGATCACGGCGGGCACGCTGGCATTGAGTTCTACCGGTTCATTGTCGAGCGCCACCAATGTTACGGTGAATGGCTCGACGGCCCAGCTCGACCTCGGTGCGAACCATGCCAATCAAACAGTGGCGAATGTGACGCTGGCCAATGGCGCTCTTATTTCCGGCACAGGTAGCTCCAAGTTGACCAGCAATGTTGGTTTCCAAGTCATGAATGGCACAGTCTCGGCCATCCTCGCCGGCACCGGTCCATTGAACAAGACGACCAGCGGCACAGTGACATTGTCCGGCAATAACAGCTACACGGGCAACACGACCGTTAGCGCCGGCACCTTGATACTTACCTCCACCAGCAATCTGGCCACCACCAATATCGTCAATGTCTCCAACGGGGCCAATCTGGCGATCAATAATAACATCACCGTCGCGACGCTCAATAGCAGTGGCCTCACGACTGGCACCGGCACCCTGACGGCCAATTCTTACAACCTCAATGATGGCGCGCAGGTCAATGGCACCCTCGGTGCGGGCAACGTCATCAGCAACGGCATTGTGAACGTCAATGCGACGTTGTTGAGCCTCAACCTTACCATCAATAGCGGAACGATGACCCTGCAGGGTCCGAATTTGCTGCAACCGACGGCCGCCATGGACATTCTCAGCGGTGCCGCACTGGCGCTGGATGGCAACAACACCGTGGCCACGTTGAACGGCGGTGGCAATGTGACCTCCACGCTCAATTTCACCCTCAATGTGACCAATGGCGGTAACTTTACAGGCAACATCGCCGGCACTGGTGGCTCCCTCAACAACACGGGCGGCGCGCTTTCGCTCAACGGCACGAGCAACTTCACCGACGGAGCCAACGTGACCAACAACAGCACGCTCAACGTAAACGGCAACAGCACCTTTGGAAACACCACGAATGTAAGCTCCGGCAACCTGATGGTGAATGGCACCTTGACCAGCGGAAACGTCATGGTTACTCCCGGCGGTTTGTTGGGTGGCAAGGGTTCAGTCACCGGTAATGTCGTGGTCGCGGGCGGTATCCTCGCGCCGAGCGACCCCAGCATCCTGACCATTTCGGGTAACTTAAACATCACCACCGGCGGCACGCCCCCGGTTAATGGCACGCTCGACATTCAAATCGCCGGCACAGGCGGCGCGGGTGTGCCGACCGGCAACGACCAAGTGGTGGTCGGTGGCCTTACGACGATTGATCCGACTGCCAGCACGCTCAATCTGCAATCCATCAGTGGCTTCACCAGTCCGGCGCGCGGCAATATTTTCACGATCATCAGTGCGGCCCCTGGCTCCATTAGCGGCCACTTCGGCAGCGTTACCTCGAATTTCACGACCGAGTTGCTGGTGGATATATCCACTGGTCAGGTGATTGGCACCGGCGCGCCAGTCGGTTCGAATATTGCCACGA
>Ga0207016_1014_pt1 | contig 44638 bp, 45 predicted proteins | sample Alteio_BWMinCont_54_FD_153469 | JGI IMG/M metagenome (GOLD analysis project Ga0207016, IMG submission 153469) | Enriched cells from forest soil in Barre Woods Harvard Forest LTER site, Petersham, Massachusetts, United States -... | ecosystem: Environmental > Terrestrial > Soil > Temperate forest >...
TTTGCGTTTTGCCATTTCAGTACCAAAAATTTTTGAGCAAATAAAAGCACCTGTCAAACCTACAGCAATATCCGCTTCCCATTGTGCTAATGAAAAATTTTCTAACCTAGAAAAATTTACATTACTGCCAGGCTCCATTTTGGGATTGTTTGAGGCATTATTAATAAGCCCATCAATGTGGCCGTATTGGTTAAGCAATTTTTCACGCAGCTGTGTGACAACGGTTTCATCAGTGATATCAGATACAATACCCATTGCAGGCACATTATATTCGGCACGAATCTTCGCTGCCGTTTTATTAACGCTGATTTCGTTAATATCAATGAGTACAGGGATCCCACCCGCCTTTGCAATTGCATTGGCATGCTGTGCGCCAAGAAGACCACCTCCGCCCGTGATAACAAAAATGCGACCCGATAGATCGAATATTTTAAAGCACTGTGAATTACTCATTAAAAGCAGCCTCAGCGTTAAGCGCAACAACATTGCGGGTTGTGATGGATTTTTTTATTGCCAATGCCATACGTAGACTTTGAAGGCCCATGTAAAGATCAACAATAGGTTTTTCTTTATTTTCAACGCAATTTAAAAAGTGGCGCATTTCTGCAAGAAATAATTCATTGCGATCAAACCCATCGTAATTATTTACGGTTGTATGACCATCTTCCTCGGTCAGTGTAACAGTCACTGCACGCAGATCAGCAACGACATGAGCGCGATCACCTATTATTTCACAAGTTCTTCTAGCGGGGCGTTGAAGATAATCTTGATGCAAATAGACCGGCAAATCTCGCTCATGATAGAAAAATCTCATCAATGCAGAAGCTGTATCCTCGACATCTATTTCAAGATGACTCCAGTGTCCACCCATCGCAAATACCTGACTCGGCAAACCAAATAAAGCATACAAATAATCGCACTCGTGAATTTGAGATAAAACAACGCCTCCACCCAAGTCAGCACGGGCTGCATACATTTTTCGGTAATCCTCATAAGGATGCCAATCAGGCAGATATTCACCGATTTGTGCTGTCACTGAAAGCAAATTGCCGATAAGATTGCTGGCAAGAATTTCTTGTAATCGAATAATGCAGGGATGGTATCGCATTTGATAACCCACCATTGCAATTAAACCATTTTGTTGAACGGTATTGATAAGATGTTCGACATCCACTATTGAATCACTCAGCGGTTTTTCAATAAACAAATGACATCCAGCGTTAGCTGCTTTTAGTGCTATTTCAAGATGAAATTTACTGGGATTGCAAATCAGTGCGATATCAGGTTTTTCGCTGAGTGCTTCATCAAGGTTTGTGAATACGCGAATATCATATTCTTCCTCAACCGTTTTTCTATCATCTATTTTAAGCTGCGCATTAATCACATGAGAAAGACTGCGTTGTCGATAAGCAATCAGGTCAGCATTTTTACCTAATAATTGACGTATATTTCTAACGTGACGTTGCCCAATGCCACCCAATCCAACGATAAGAATCTTTTTTAGCATGATATTTTGATTCTCACTTTGTTTGAATCAACTTTTTTTTTACAAATTCCCGATTTCTTTTTGCACACGCAATTTCATTTCCCGTTTCACCGCGCGCAACTTGAAGAACAAATGGTCTTTGATAATTGATTTTCTGTAAGCATTTCGCCAATGCAGAAAAATCAGTATTACCTGTTCCCAGCGGTACGGTTGTACCGCCTAATGCGCGGTCTTTTACATGAAAGCTGCCGATTCTATTTCCGTAAGCATCAAATTCTTCCTTTGGCTTATAACCTAATGAAGCACTATTTCCGGAATCATAATTAATCCAAAATAATTCATGCGGAATTTGATTAAGAATATTGGCTACTGTTTGTGGTGCAAGAGAGGTTTCTAAATGCACTTCAATGCATGTATTTTCTGTCATCGGTAATATTTTATTGCGCATCAGCGTTACAAAATCATTTTCTTCTTGTTTGGTGTTGATAGCGGACGCATCAACGAATGGCAATACAATACGATTAATGCCCAACGATTTTCCGCTTTGAAATAAGGACAATAGTGTATCGAGCAATTTTTCTTGCTCTGATTGCGAACATTTTAATAAAGGATGATTCATAAAATAATCCGCACAGATTGAATTCACTGTGACACCACTCGATTCAGATAATGCACGTATTTCTTTAATCCCATTTTGCGTCATCATTGGATTCATGTCAGCACCATATTCATCGAAAATCCATTCGATAAAATCAAGATTTGCTGTTTTTGCTGCCATAAATTCATCGCGCCAATGCTCCCGCGGAAAGGCTTGTATGCCGTGTACGGGTGGTGTAAGCCTGCCTTGCATAATTCCAATGGCGCTCATTCAATCCTCATTCATCTACCAACATGGGAATAAGCATATTATCTGCAAACTCGTCGCGATCTAAAAAAGGAAATAAATCTTCGAGCGGTTTTGAAACTAGCAAACCATCTTTGCGGTGCGTAGAAGATAATCGTGGAACGCGCGGCTCATCAGGGATCACTTCTACTTCACATACGACAGGATCTTTCGACGCAAGAATACGTCGAATTTGTGCGCGAACATCACCTGACTGATCAATTTTTTCTGATCGGATGCCATAAGCTTCTGCGATACGTAAAACATCCGGTAATTTAAGGCCACTATCAGTATCACAAGCCACTTTATTGCCTGCAAAATAACCGTTTTGGCTCGCACGAATGGAAGCGTAACCATTGTTGTTGATAATAAAAAACTTAATCGGAAGATGATGTGTAGCGATCGTCGCTAGCTCTTGGATATTGAGTTGAAATCCGCCGTCACCATCGACGGAGATGACTGTTTTCTTATTGGCTGCAAAACAAGCGCCAATGGTTGCTGGGAGAGCAAAACCCATCGCGCCTGTTGCGTGATTATGAAAACAACGCTGACCTTTTTTTATTTTTAACATTAATAAAAATATTTCGCAGGCAAAACCACTACTGCCTGGCACAATAAGTGCATCCTCAGGGATTTCGTCAGAAAGCATCGACGAAAACGTATAAGCACTGATTTTTTGCTGATTTTTACTATCGACGGGTGCTGTCAGTGGATAACGAGACTTCCATTGCGCAATCCGATTAAACCATTCCTTACAATCTGATTTTTTAAATTCTGGCGCCACATCAAGCAATGCCTGAATAAAATCACGCACATCAGCAACGACGGGAATTTCAATATTCATTTTTAATTTTTTTATTTCCGCTTCATCAATATCGCAAATCACTTTGCGTGCAGCTCTCGCAAAATTTTGGTGTGCATAACCACTTAAAAACATATCAATTCGTGTGCCAATAGACAAAAAGAAATCTGAATTTTGTAATGCAAAATTAGCACCGCGCGGTGCGATAACACCTGGTCGGCCAGCAAATAACGGATCATCATCAGTAATGAAATCTAACCCAAGCCATGTTGTTTGTACGGGAATTTGCAATACGTCAATCAATCGCTGAAATTGCTCAATGGCTTTTGCGGTTCGAATACCATTGCCTGCCATTAAAATAGGGCGTTCGGATTGAGATAGTAATTGAAGTGTTTTCCGTGCTAGCTCATGTAAATCGGTTTTTGTAGCGGTGGGTTGCTCTGGTTTATAACGTTGCAGCGTTGAAGGATCAATCATTGCAGCTTGAACATCCAGCGGAATATCTATCCAAACAGGCCCTGGGCGACCTGATTTTGCGAGGTAAAATGCTTTGTCTAAATGCCTAGCGATCGAATTTGGATCAGTTATCGTTACCGCATATTTTGTCACAGACTGAACGATCGTAACGATATCAATTTCTTGAAAACCCAATTGGCGCAATTGCGTGCCTGTTTTTAAATCCGCGCACTTCACTTGTCCTGAAATAAAAAGGCACGGCGTTGAATCTAGCCATGCGCCGATAAGCCCTGTTATTGCATTGGTGCCGCCAGGTCCTGTTGTCACCATACATACACCGAGATTCCCGGTAACGCGTGCATACGCTTCCGCAGCAATGGCGGCGGCTTGTTCATGCAAGTTTGCAACATAAGCAATATCCGTGCGTCGGCCTAATGAATCATTCAGATGCATTGCTCCGCCACCAGGAACCAGAAAAATATGTTTTACGCCTTGTTCAGCGATTCTCTGAAGCACGTAATCCGATAATTTCATCATGATCAAATTCCAACGCGACGGAGTTTTTGCATCACTGGAATTTCGCTGAGCTGTACTTTTTTATCAGCACTTCCGAGTGACGTTTCTACAAGACGTATATCGCGAATTAATTTGTTGATGCCGTTGGGTTCTAGTGAAGCGGCTTGATCACTTCCCCATAACGCACGATCTACTGTGATGTGACGTTCAATAACGCAAGCACCCAATACGACTGCTGCAACCGTTGATGCAAGACCTGTTTCATGTCCTGAATAACCCACAGGGGCTTTATATCGCTCACGAAGCATCGGTATCACGCGTAAATTTAATTCCTCATATTTTGACGGATAAGTGCTGCACGCATGCATGATAACCAGATCTTTCGTACCCAATACTTGAACCGCGGCGTCAATTTGATTTAGCGTGCTCATGCCTGTTGAAAGAATAATCGGTCGATTTTTACTGCGGGTATGTCGCAACAAGTTATGATCCGTTAAACAAGCAGACGCTATTTTATAGCAAGGTGGATTAAATTGACTGATAAAATCAACCGAGGCTTCATCCCAACAAGAAGCAAACCAAGGCATATTCGCCTGTTTACAGTAAGCATCAATTTCTGCATATTGCGCTTGATTAAACTCAAGGCCACGCTTTAAATCGCCATTAGTAAGACCAAATACAGATTCACGTGGTTTCGCTAATTCTTCTGGCGTGTAAACAACGTCGACCGTGCGTTTTTGAAATTTAACAGCGTTACAACCCGCAGCAACAGCGATACTAATCAATCGTTTTGCGAGATTGATATCACCGTTATGATTGATACCAATTTCAGCGATAATAAAAGTGGGATATCCTTCTCCAATAGTTGCATTATCGATCGTGAGTGTAGAAGTCATTTTAATCCTATAAAAATCAATCAACTCATGTTACTTTCAGCATAATCTTTTTTAATTCTCTACTGCAAGCTTATTTGCCAATTAATTACAGATCGATAGACGGGTGATGCATGAAAAAAACATATTGTTTTGATATTGATGGTGTCCTGTGCTCGAATACAGATGGCGAGTATCAAAACGCCATTCCAGACCAATCTGTCATTTTAAAGATTAATAAACTCTACAACGAAGGACATAAAATTATTTTATTTACAGCGCGTGGCTCTACGACAAGTATTGATTGGCGTGACATGACAAAAAAACAAATGAGCAAATGGCAGGTATGCTACCACGAAATTGTATTTGGAAAACCTTATGCGGATGTTTACATTGATGACAAAGCAATTAATGTTGTTGACTGGATAAAAGAAAATTGAATATTTTTTTACACGACAAAAATTTTTATTGGCGTGTAATCCTTCGCTGATGTAACCCACTCACAATTATAGCAATTGACCCAATCAATAAAGCAGCAGGGCACGTAATATTGCTCACGATACTAAAAAAATGATCATAATTTTTTTCTGAAAGATTGTAATTAATAGGAATAAAAAGAATGATAAACATAATGAGATATGACACGTCTTTGTTATCAAAATCAACGTCCGTTTCATTGATAAAAAGCGCTAGAGGTAAAAACAAATATAATAATTTGTACTGACCTGAGCTAGGGGGGAGTAACAGCATGACAGATACTAATAAAAATATTTTTTTCCATAAGGCTTGTTTTATACAAATAAAATATAAAGTAAAAAATATCAAGAAAATAAAAACGCTCAAATAGTAGTAATTCAATGTCTGGATCGCAGTGATATTTGTATCTAGAAAATGAAGCCCTTTATAGAAAAATGCAAACAAACTTAATGAAAAAATTGCATTATGTGTTGCATCTTGCACAATAAGATCTTTTAAGCCATAAGCCGAAATAGAGGACAACATCGAATGAAAATTTGAAAAAAAACCACCCTGTAAAATACATAATGAAATTATTGTCAGTATAGCGGTCATAAGCATACAAAATATTGCTGCGCGATACTGACGCTCGGCAATAAATATCAGTAAAAAAACCAAGGGATAGACTTTCATGGCGCCTGCACAAGCAATCATAAATGCAGCCCAGTAAAACTTTTTTTTCTGATAAAAATAAAGAAAAATTCCCAAGAATATAAATATAAATTCTTCTAAATTTCCGCGCTCGAATGCAAACCAAAATGGATAGCTGAGTAATGAAATAATAAAAATATTTTTTATATTAGCCGTTAAAACAAGATTATTTTTTTCTAAATTATCTAGACGACAATAATAAGTTACAAAAGCAATGACAAACCCTGTAAAAATAATAATCGCTACTGGCAATGCTATATTGTAAATTAAAAAAAATGGATATAAAAAAATATAAGAAAATGGAAAATAAATAGCCGGCATGGATATATTATAAGGATTTAAACCATAATGTAATGTTATAAACCAATCACTGAAGGCCCACGAATGCGTGAAAAGAAAAGTATTTGAATGCACTACATCAGAAAAATAAACTGACACAATAAAGTGGTAAGTCATCATTGCCACAAATGCAATCAGTAAACTAAAGGAAAACCATTCTATTTTTTGGTTTTTGGTGAGAATAGGTTGAGTTGACCAAAAACGTAGAAAATAAATAAACAGTATTACACCTAAACCACAAAGAATATGTCTAAAGATAAGCAGTTTATAAGCAAGATCGATGTTTATTTTGCCGTATACCAAAGAAAAATTTTTTATTATGCCTTCGAAACGTTGATAGTTTTCAAAGCTACTACCCAGTTTTATTTGAGACAATTGTAAATTCATATTACTTTGATTGCTGAGCGTATGCTTTCCATCAAGCCAAATATCAAAATAATGCTGATTCCAAAAATGAATACGTATCGAATGCCACTGATCAGTGCTAATGGGTAGGGTTACAATCCGACCAACAAAATATTGTTGACCATTATCAGTTGTTGCTGCAACAACAGGTAATTGATTGAAGCCTAATAGTACCGCTAATCCATCATGATCAGCCGTTTGTAAAAGACCTTCAGTTTTATCATTTAAATTATTTTTAAAATTAAAGGAGATGTCGACATCTTGCAATTCAATTGGAACCGATTCTTTTGGCTGAAAGTTAAATATTTGTATAGGTGAGTTGCTTTGATAATCAGGTATGGTTATTTTTTCAATGGTATTAGCAGGATAAAAAACATTCCAATAACCATTATAATCTAAAATAGGTTGTAAAAAAAAACCAACAAACAACAAAAAAATGGCGATAAAAAGAAGCCATCGCATTGATTTCCAAGTCATAACTTTCCTTGTAGTGCCTTCGCGCTATTTTAATATTCAACAAAGGATGGTTTGTTTAAATATTTTTTATACTTTTTTAAATGACCAAAAAAAGTTCGTGAAATAATTCCAAATTAAAGAGATACCTGTTGCTATTATACCTACAATATTTACTCTTAATAAAGAGTAATGCTCTGCATGACCCTGTAATATATGAAGAGCAGTTATATAAAAATGATCGGACTGATGAATGCTATGCTCAAATCTAGCAATAATAGATAAAAAAAGCACATACACTATAAGATTAATGCAGTAACCAACCGTATAAAAACTAAGGAAGCGAAACGCCTGATTCCATAAAGAGTGTGCGCGCCTATCCTTGAATGTCCAGTGCCTATTCCAAAAAAATCCATTAATGACGGCTAATACATACGAAATCGTTAAGCTAAAAATTAACAGCCCTGTTAGTATGTATGATAAATTAAATACGATAAAACCAACCGCAAAACTGACAGCGCCCGTGATACAAAACTTTGTAAAACGAGCAATTTCAAATGCTTCTTTTAAACGGGTTTTCATTTTCAGTTCCAAGAATGATAGAATAATTAATATCACATTACCCTGAGAATAATCTATGCTTAAGAAGATAATTGCACTAATGACACTATATGTCACGTCGATTATATTTGGAACCGTTCTCTATATTGCTTTATTTAGAATGCATATCATCAATACCCATTCAATACCTATCGTCGGGGCAATGGTGTTGCTTTTGATTGCTTGTTTGATTCTTATTATTGCTCTGGTGATGATTAAATTTACTCGATATTTTTCAAATATTTTGACTTATCGAGATATTGCATTAATCACGCTTTTTTTCTTTCTCTTTAATTCCAATATATACGGTATGATACCTTTTAACTGTTCTAGATCTAATTCAATTATCATGATGGGTTATTTGTATAAGAATAATGGGACACCCAAAAGTGAAAATGAGATACAGACTTTTGTTGAGCAAGAATACTTTCAAAAATACCATGCTATTCAAAAAAGATTACAAGAACAGGAAAATGCAGGCACTGTAAAAAAAGTAAAAGAGGGTTATGTGATAACTAAAAAAGGCATGCTGATTATTCATGTTTTTGGATGGATCACCAACCTCTATCGCATGGATCACAATTTCACGGTTGCGTGATATTTTTTAACAGTTTTTCTAATTCATTTATTGCGCTTAATGTTCCGGCTTCATAAAACCGATGATCAATTTCATAAATTGCCAATTCTTTTTTTTCAATTAATTTTTTAACGACGCTCGATAAATCAAATGATGTTTTATTAAAGTTATTAAAAGCGTCTTTAGAAAATAATGAAAAACCATAATCAATATATTCCATATTTGGAATTTGCTTCTCTTTATCAAATGCAATAATTTCATGATTTTTAATGATCACATTACTTTTACCTAATTTATTTTTATTGTGATAGATAGTCATTAATCCTAATTTTTTTGATTTTAAAAATGCTTGAAAAACAAGATTGAAATTAAAATCTAAATACGAATCTCCATACAAAACTCCGAAAGAAGAGGAAACAAGTTGACTTGCTTTTTTGATGGCGCCACCCGTGCCTAGCTGTTGATCGCCGTCATCAGAGTATTGAATATGCAATCCCAAATCTTTTCCATCACCTAATAATTCTTGAATTAATTCTTTTTTATATCCAACGCACAGAATAATTTCATAAAAACCCATTTTTTTAAGCAAATGTAATTGATGCAATGCAAATGGTTTGCCATTTATGGGCACCAAATATTTGGAAATATCGGGATAAACACTATTAATGCGCGTTCCTAATCCACCCGCTAAAATTAATACCGGTGGGTAATTATTCATGGTAATTTATTCCGGATTGCTTATAAATTTTTTCTACTATTGTCAGCGCTTCAAATGCATCGTGTAAATTGGGTGACGATGATCGATGATGTTTTATATTTTCTATAAAATCGGCTAGTTCTAATTCCCACGATTGATCACCGCTTGGATATTCATAATTGAATATTTCAGGCGGACCCATTTCTGGTAACATTTTATAATGTGTGAGTGTTTCTGTTCCATAACTACCGCCCAATCCATTCACATGCAATTTCCCTGTTTTACCGAAAATTTCAAATGAAAAAAGATTTTTCCATTCGGTACAGCTGACGTGCAGGAAAGCAACTTGTTTTTTCGCTGTTTTTAATGTTAAAAAGGCATTGTCTTCTACAGGCATATTCCAGTAATAGTTATGTGCATAACCATTCATTTCCACAAATTCACCTAATATCCAGCGTGATAGATCAATGAGATGAACACCTTGATCAATCAATTCGCCACCGCCAGACAGCTCAGGTTTTGCGCGCCATTCTTTTTCATAGCCCAGTCGGCCACCGTGTCCATAGCGCGCTCGGATATACATCAGATCACCTATGACATTATCGTTTATTAATTTTTTTGCTTGCTGAAGCGCGGGGTGATAGCGATGATTAAAGCCAACGTGAACAATATTATTTTTACCTTTTAATGCGCTGATTAATTTATTTATTTCGTTGGCGTTTCTACCAGCTGGTTTTTCGAAAAATACATGTTTTCCTATTAAAATAATTTGTTCACCAATTTTTGATAATAATTCATGTGTGGTTGCAATAATGACCACATCAGGGTTGGTTTTTTCCAGCATGGTTTTGTAATTATCAAAGACGAAACAATTTGGAAATACAGATGCACATTGTTGTGCGCGATCAATATTGATATCAACGCATGCAACCAATGTTGCATCGGATGTAAGAGCTGCAAGCGCTTTCGCCCTTTTCTGACCTATAAGTCCACATCCAATAATGGCAAATTTAATCATTATGTCCAATCCTTGTTGCGATCGTTCGGTGTAATACGTCTGAGTGTATAAATATCCGAATCCATTAATTGATCGCGATAATGTAATAGATTTTCCCAAGGGTCCCAAATTGCGCTGATTAATTTACCTGTGATGCCATTGCTTTCTTCTGATGCTAAAAAAACACATAATTTGGCGGCACGATTCAGATCATCTCCGCCATTTTTCTGCTGCGATAAAGCTTGCTGATACTTTTCTTCCCCAATTAATTTGGGGCCTGCTGCTAAAATATCTTCTAACAAATGCGTGTTGAGTGCGCCAGGTGCAACCATATTCACGTCAATGTTGAATGGTTTTACTTCCATCGCTAAGCTTTCTCCAAAGCGCACAAGTGCCGCTTTTGATGCAGCGTAAGCGCTCATAAACGGCATCGGTTTTGTTGCGCCACCCCCAGATAAAATAATTACTTTTCCAGACCTTTGTTTTTTCATATAGGGTAATGCAATTTTACAAAGAAATGCTGTGCCCTTTAAATTTATATCAATCGCAGATTCCCATGATTGCCAGTCAACTTCATCGAGAGGACCTTTTGCGCCATGAATACCTGCATTATTAATTAAAATATTTATGTGACCCAATTTTTTAAGGCACGTGCTTATTAAATTCTCGCACATGTCGTGATTTGAGATATCAGCAACAGTGCCAATCACAGTATTGTCGATGCAAAATGGTTTTAATTTTTCTAATGCGAAATCAATTTTTTTTTGATTTCTTGCGCAAATAATCACATTTGCGCCTTGTTTTAAAAATTCTTCTGCAATTTTTAATCCCAATCCTTGGCTTCCGCCTGTAATGATTGCTGATTTACCTTTCATTGATCACCCACTGATTTTTTTTTAAAAATTCAAGTGTTCGAATGATGCCGTTTTGAATGGATAATTGTGGTTTCCACCCAAGCGATCGTATTTTTGTACAATCTAAAAAAATAAAAGGATTATCACCAACCCATCCTTGATTTCCACCTGAATAATGTAGTGTGGGCGATAACTTTAAATGATTACAAATCCAATAAATAGATTCATTAACTTCACAATATTCATCTGCGCCTAAATTAAAAATAGTCACTTTTTCATTTGTATTTTTTATAGCGTATAAAATAGCATCAATACAATCTTGCACGTATAAATAAGATTTTTTTTGTTTGCCATTACCCAAAACATGCAATGAATTGGGATGCTCAATTAATTGCTTGTAAAAATCAAATACGTGTCCATGGGTATAGCGCTCACCCAAAATAGACACAAAACGAAATATCCACGCTTGAAAATCAAAGCTTTCGCAATAAGCTTGAATTAAGCTTTCTGCAGCGAGTTTGGATGCGCCATAAAAAGAAGTTTGAATGGGAAATGGCGCATTTTCCGGCGTTGGAATTATTTTCGCATTACCGTAAATAGAGCCTGTTGAGGAAAAAACTATTTTTTTAATATTATTTTTTCGCATGGCTTCTAATACATGTGATGTTGCAACAGTATTTTGCTGTAAATCTTTTTCGGGATGATCAGCGCCAAATCGGACATCTGCATTGGCTGCGAAATGAAAAACAACGTCACAATCATGAACGGTATTGTTTAAAAAATCTTGATCCAATAAATCGCCTTGAAAAAATATAAATTGTTTTTTTTGTTTTGCTTCATTTAAAAATTCATCAAATCCTGTTGTAAAATTGTCAACACCAACAACGGCATGACCTTCTTTTAACAATCGATCAACAAGAGTGCTTCCAATAAATCCTGCTGCGCCAGTGACGAAACATTTCATATAATTAATTTCGCCCCTTCATAATCAAATCGAAAACGCAATTCTTCAACACCTGCTTTTACCATGACGTCGCGTAATTGCCGCTTATTTTCCGTATAAAACATTAAAAATCCGCCGCCGCCTGCGCCGATGAGTTTCCCACCAATGGCGCCATTTTCAATGGCTAAATTATAGAGTTCATCGATTTTCGAATTGGTCATGCCTTTGGAGCGTAATCGTTTATGTTCCCAATGTTCATGCATTAATAAACCAAATTGATGTAAATTGCCGGATTCCAATGCGTCTCTGATTTTAAATCCCAGTTCTTTGATGAAATGTAAATTGTCTATCATGCTTTTATCAGATGATTTGCTCCGAGTATCTTGATCTTTTAACAAATCATTTGCAGATCGCGCATAACCTGTAAAAAATATGGCGAGGTTATCTTCTAACGCATATTGCGTGTTTTTTGATATATTGGCGGGGCGAACACATACATGTCCGTCTGAACTCACATCAAAACAAGTGATACCACCGAATGCTGAAATATATTGGTCTTGTTTTCCAGTGGGTGCTTTTAATTCATGCATTTCAATTTTGCAGGCTTGTTCTGCTAATTCCAACGGACTAATTAATGTGTGATTATGAAATGCATGCAATGCTTTTAATAATGCAGTTGTGAATGAACCCGAAGAGCCTAACCCTGTTCCGGCAGGAATATCAGCAATACTGCAAATTTCGATATTAGGTGCAACCGAAAGCATATTGAGCGCAGCACGAATAATCGGATGTTTAATTTCTGCAATTGTTTTGGTGCGTTCCAGTTGAGAATATTTCAGCATATATTCATCGCTGTCCCATGCGGTGTGTGCCATTACATACACATATCGATCAATCGCTGCTGAAATAAAAAAACCACCAAAGCGTTCGTAATAAGACGGCAAATCGGTTCCGCCACCGCCGAGTGAAATGCGCATCGGACTGCGTGCAATAATCATAATTTATATCCTGCATTATCTGCATCTTGGTGAAACATTTGCACAGTTTCTAGTGAATATTGATCAAGATTTTTTCCCAGCAACGATAATTTTTTTAAAATATCATTGCTTACGGTGATAATGTGACAACCGATATCATCGGCTTGCACAATGTTTAATAATTCTCTGGGACTTGCCCACAGTAATTCAATATGTGGATTGGGCGCCATAATTTTTAATGCCGATTGCATCAATGGCAATGGATCAAAACCGGTGTCTGCAATTCTTCCCGCAAAAACAGAGATAATTGATGCGGTGGCTTCCGATAATGCATCAGAAACTTGCTTGACTTGTTCAAGTGTCATCATGGCGGTGATATTGAGTTTTACTTTTTCGCTTGCCAGTGTGCGAATTAATTTTAGGGATGATTCACCCTTTGTGTTTGTGACAGGAATTTTAACGTAAACATTTTTTCCCCAAGCAGCAATTTTTAATGCTTGCTGATGCATTTGCTCAAAATCATCGGAAAACACTTCGAAAGAAATGGGGCGATCAGGAATGGATTTTAAAATATCGCGAGCAAAATATTCGAAATCGGTGACACCGGCTTTGCGCATTAAAGTGGGATTTGTTGTAAATCCCTTTATTGATGGATTTTGATACATTTCCAGCATGCCGGCTTTGTCGGCACCGTCGGCAAAGATTTTTACGCGTAATTGATCGACGTTTTTCATAGAAATCCTTTTCATATAAAAACAGTATGACAATGTGCTTGTTTTATCGCAACTGTTGAGGATATTGACTCGAACTCTGAAGCAGCGAGCTCGCTAATGATGCAGTCATATCGAACAACGAGCGGCCACAAGATCAAGTCCGCATCGTTTCCCATTTCGTCGGAGTTGATTTCAACAACGGATGCGATACAAACAAATGCCAAATAATCGCTTGAAAACCTTCTGCATGTGGTGTTGTATTTTCCACAGAAATAACAGGAATAAGCACACACACATCAGCCATCTTTTTTGTATACCCGCCATCTCGACTCACAATGCCCGCAATTTTAGCGCCAACGGTTTTCGCATAATCTATTGCAGATACCAAATTCGGACTGACATTTTTTTCACTATTTCCGCCACCAACCGAGAAAATTAAAATCATGTCGTTGTTATTTAATTGACTGACCTTTAACCATTCACTAAAAACAGTGTGCCAGCCCTCATCGTTGGTTCTTGCCGTTAATTCGGAGACATTATCCGTTGGTGCATAAGCCTCAATCCCAACAATTTTTCGAAAATCGTTGACGGCATGAGAAGCGTTTGCGGCGCTACCACCCACACCTAAAATAAATAAGCGTCCTTTACGTTTTTTTAATGCAGAAAGCAGTTGAATCACTTGAAATACCGATGATTGATCAATGCCGTCGATGACTTCTTTTGATTCCGCTAGGTATCGTTTAATAAAATCCATGACAATCTTCCTATTACGCTCACACTCCCACTAATATACAATACTCTTTTCACAAGGAATAACTGTATGTTGCGCGTCTTAATTTCAAACGATGATGGTGTTTATGCAAAAGGGATAGTGACCTTAGTGGAAGCCATCAAGAAAATTGCAACAGTGGATGTGGTAGCGCCGGATCGCAATCGAAGTGGCGCGAGTAACTCACTGACCTTAACCGCGCCTTTGCACTTGAAAACACTGGAGAATGGTTTTGTCAGCGTTGAAGGCACGCCGACTGATTGCGTGCACGTTGCGATTACCGGTTTATTAACGACAATGCCCAATATGGTTGTGACAGGCGTGAACGCAGGTTCTAATTTGGGAGACGATGTGTGGTATTCCGGCACCGTGGCAGCAGCAATGGAAGGACGTTTTTTAGGGTTACCTGCGATTGCGATGTCTTTGGCGGGTGATCAGCATTATGAAACGGCGGCTCAAGTGGCGTGTGAATTGATTCAGCATATTTTGCGTGAACCATTGCCGGCAGCGACGATTTTAAATGTGAATGTGCCGGATGTGCCATTTAATGAATTGCAAGGCTATGAAGTAACGCGGTTAGGTACTCGCCATCGCGCGGCGCCTACCATCAAGCAAATTGATCCTCGGGGGCATCATGTGTATTGGGTAGGTCCGCCGGGCGCTGAGCAAGATGCAGGTATTGGTACGGATTTTTATGCGGTTAGACAAGGCACGGTGTCTGTTACGCCCTTACGTGTTGATTTAACACATTATGAAGCATTCGATGTGCTATCAAGTTGGGTGAAGCGATTGAAGGCGTAGTAGTAGTGGGAGTAGAGGTATCCCTGTGGTAATCTAGTAATGTGTTCAAAAAAAGTACTAATACTTTTCAGGACAAAACACGATAAGGTTTTAAAAGCGTGAAAAAGAAAAACGTTTCTGACATTAAAAAAAAGATTGATGCGCAAATACCTGTGGAAATTTGCGCGGAACCATCAGACACGTCTATCGAAAATGATGCTTGGGAAACGCGAGATCCTACACATATTTATTTACGCGAATTGGGTTTTAAACCCTTGCTTTCAGCGACTGAAGAATTGCGCGTTGCGCGAGAAGTCAAAAAAGGGAAAAAAGCCGCGCGTATCAAAATGATTGAAAGTAATTTGCGGTTGGTGGTGAAAATTGCGCGTCATTATTGTCATCGTGGATTGGCTTTTTTAGATTTGATTGAAGAGGGTAATTTGGGATTAATGACAGCCGTTGAAAAATTTGATCCTGAGCGTGGATTTCGATTTTCAACCTATGCTACATGGTGGATTCGTCAAACCATTGAGCGCGCTATCATGAATCAAAGTCGCACGGTGCGTTTGCCAATCCACGTGATAAAAGAATTAAATATTTATTTGCGCGCTGGAAAAAAATTATCATTAGAGTTGGATCATAAGGCGACGCCAGAAGAAATTGCGGATCGGATTGATAAACCCGTTACAGAAATTCGTGAAATTTTATCATTAGCGCCAGATACCATTTCAATTGATACGCCTATCATGCAAGACAGTCAAAAAACATTGGTCGATGTGATTTCTGATGAACATAATATTGATCCTATGCATTTGGTACAGCAAGAAGATTTGGAGATACATATCACGAAATGGCTTCATTTGTTGAGTGATCGTGAGCGCGAAGTGATTATTCGTCGGTTTGGATTGCAGGGACATGATCGCGGAACATTGGAAGAAGTGGGTGTTGCTGTGGGTTTAACGCGAGAACGTGTGCGTCAATTGCAACTGGCGGGATTGAAGAAATTGCGACATATTGTTGAGGCGGAAGGGTTGAGCAAAGAGGATTCTGATCATTTGTAGAGACGCTGGTGCATCGCGTCTCTACGAAAGCGCCATGGGATTTACGCAAGTGCCTTTAATCGAGCATTGAGACGACTTTTTAAGCGCGCAGCTTTGTTTGCGTGAATCAAATTTTTATTCACTGCTCTATCTACCAGAATGCCTACTTCTTTGAGTGATGCTGCTGCAAGGGCTTTATCGCTGCCTTGAACTGCCTTCAATGTTTTTTTGATCGCTGTACGCATTGCTGATTTCTGACTGAAATTACGTTCGCGTCTTACAACGGCTTGTTTTGCGCGTTTCTTTGCTTGTGCTGTGTTTGCCAAGGGTAGCTCCAACTAATAATGATCTGAAAGAGGCGAAATTTTGCCGGGTTATAGGCCCATTGTCAATCTCTACCTACGGAAATACTGATGTGAACTTTGAAACAGCAAGTTCGATATGACTGCAAAACAATATGAACTTGATAGCGAGTGGGAACTTGGATGTGTCTTTTTTCTCCCGAGCGCAGTCGTGCCAACAAAAAATTTCTCTGCCCCCTCCGCGAGGGTGAAAAATGATACGTCCAAGTAAACCACGAGCAGCTCGCCAATGATGCCTGTCATATCGAACAAGCGACCATAAGTACACTTTCGCATCTTCATCTTTAAGCATAATGAGTATAATATCGCCACATCAGATCAGCATGAAGGATCGTCATGACTCAAAAATTGGTACGCTCAACCTCAACCGTTGCATTTTTTACCCTATTATCACGCATTATGGGATTTGCACGCGATATTATTTTGGCGAATATTTTTGGCGCGGGCGGTCTATTTGATGCTTTCGTAGTTGCATTTCGACTCCCGAATTTTTTGCGACGCTTATTTGGCGAAGGTGCTTTTGCACAAGCGTTTGTGCCTATTTTAGCGGAACAACGTATCACGCAATCACCAGCACAAACACAAGCTTTTGTGGATCGTGTGGGTGGGACGCTGTCATTCACTGTCGCTGGTGTTGTGCTGATTGCTGAAATTTTTGCGCCCTTGTTAATTATGATTTTTGCACCCGGATTTTTGCATGATCCCGCGCGTTTTCATGTGGCAGAGCACATGGTGCGCATCATGTTTCCCTATTTATTACTAATCGTGCTCACTGCATTTGCAGGCGCCATATTGAATACATATGGCGTTTTTGCATCGCCTGCGTTCACGCCGATATTATTAAATATCGCATTAATTGGCGTTGCATTATTGTGGGCGCCCCATGCAGCAAAACCGATTTATGTATTAGCGTGGGGTGTGATTCTGGGTGGATTGGCGCAATTACTGATCCAAATGCCTTTTTTAAAAGCCATTCATTTGATGCCGAAATTTAAAATAGGATTTCGTGATCCCGGCGTTATGCGTGTGATGAAACGCATGTTGCCCGCTTTATTTGGTGTGTCTGTCGCGCAAATCAGTTTGTTGGTTGATAATGTATTTGCGTCATTTTTGCAGCGTGGCAGTATTTCGTGGCTGTATTATTCGGATCGTTTAATTTATTTTCCGTTAGGTATTATCGGTGTTGCGCTCGCAACGGTCGTCATGCCATATTTATCGAAAAATCATGCTGAAAAAGACGAAAAAGTATTTTCAGATACATTGGATTGGGCTTTGCGTTGTACGCTTTACATTGGATTGCCTTGTGCGGTGGGGTTATTTATTTTAGCAGGCCCCATTTTATCCACGCTGATTCATTACGGAAAATTTAATAGTTTTGATGTGATTATGACGGCAAAAAGTTTGAGTGCTTTTGCGGTGGGTTTGCCCGCATTTATGCTTATTAAAATTCTCGCATCGGCTTTTTATTCACGTCAAAATATTCGCACGCCAGTAAAAATTGCGGCGATTGCACTCGGTGTGAATTTAATTTTAAATGCGATACTGATTTTTCCTTTGAAACATGCGGGATTAGCGTTGTCTACGTCGTTATCATCTACTGCGAATGCGGGAATGTTGTGGATTATATTAATGCGCGAAAAAATTTTTATACCATCACATGCATGGAAAAAAACAATCATACAATTGCTGATTGCCAATGGTGCTATGTCACTGCTTATTTATTTTCTTGCGGGATCATTAACGCCTTGGTTAACATGGCCTATTTTTACGCGTATTTGGCATTTGGTGATGATCTTGAGTGCGGGCGTCGGTTGTTATTTCTTATTGCTGAGCGTGATGGGTGTGCGTTTAAAACATTTTAGGTCGCCGTGTTGAATGATGAAATTAATCCGTGATCCTTTCCAGCAAAAACTACAATCGGTTATCACCATCGGCAATTTCGATGGTGTGCATTGTGGTCATCAGCGCTTAATTGAAACATTAATTCAATCATCACATGATTTAAAACTACCGTCTGTATTATTAACTTTCGAGCCGCATCCGACCGAATTTTTTTCACCCATATCTCCTGCGCCACGATTAATGCGTTTTTCTGAAAAATGGCATTTTATCAAAACCTATGGCATTGATTATTTTTACTGTTTGAAATTTAACAAACAGCTTGCACAATTATCTGCAGAAGATTTTGTAAAAAAGGTATTGGTCGATCAACTGGGTGTTAAAAAAATAATTATCGGAGATAATTTTCGTTTTGGTGCAAAGCGTTTGGGCGATGTCACATTATTAAAAACACTCGGAAAAAACTATGGTTTTGACGTTGAAGCCATTTCGCAATCGATGGTTCGCGGTGATCGCATTAGCAGCTCACGTGTTCGAGATGCGTTGCATGAAGGCAATTTTAAGATGGTTTCTGAATTAACGAACCATTCGTTTTGCTTAACGGGTCGTGTTGCTTATGGCGATCAAATTGGCCGTACCCTGGGTTTTCCAACAGCCAATATTCATTTGCATCGCAAACAAGTACCATTGATGGGAATATTTGTGGTGCGCGTCCATGGATTAAAAAATAAAATATTACCAGGTGTTGCAAGCGTGGGATATCGCCCGACGTTTGATGGTAAAAAAATAATACTGGAAGTTTTTTTATTTGATTTTGATGAAGTTATTTATGGTCAAAAAATTACAGTGGAATTTTTAGAAAAAATTCGTGACGAAGTGTATTTTGATTCCGTGTCAAAATTAATCACGCAAATTGAAAAAGATGTTGAGATAGCGAAAAAATATTTTACGTCAAATATATTCAAGAGGGATGACAATGAGTAGAGACGACGATGATTTACCACCAGGAAGCTCAAGGATTTTATCTGAAGACAGTTCCGCGTCCTCGTTGGGTTTCATTGAATATGTTGAACAAAAAAAAATATTGGCGGAAAAAGAACAACAGTTAAGTGATGATAATATAAAGTTGCGGCGGGAAATTCAGAGGCAAAAGGAACGGATTGCCCATTTCAGCCAGCCACATCAACGTCTGATTGAACAACATGAAAACATGGTGATAGCACATCAACGCACAGTGACTGCTTTCAAAGATGAAGCGAAAAGATGGAAAGAAAAATATTTCGACTTGATGCGACGAAGTCATACAAGAGAAAGTGAGTTAGAAGGAAAAATAAGATTGCTAGAAAGAAAAATAACGCTTATGGAAAGGACAATGCAACCCATTATTGACACACCGCGCTTAGGGACCGCTGCGAGAACCGTGCCAGCGAAACTGTCTAGTTTATTTCGAGAAAGAGTTAAAGCAACCAGAAGCTCGCAAAACTCGCAGAGTGATTCGGAATCACCCAGAAATATTTAATAAGAAGAGAAATGATTATGAGTAGAGATGAATTAAAAAAAGATCCTTCTGATGAGATTAGTCCAAGAGCAACCGGATTAAAAAACAGAAGACGCTCATCGGGAGAAATAGAGCGATTATTAAACGTATCGCATGATCAGTACAAACTGGTTTCTCGTCAATTAGATGAGGCACGCGAGCAAGTAGTCGCTGTACGTGAGCAATTAGTCGCTGTACGCGACGAGAGAAATGAATTGCTTGAAAGAGTGCGTACACTAGAAAAATCACGTCAACAAGAGTCGACTGATCGTGCTGAACTTGTCACCAATTTTAAGCGTATTTTGCAAGACACGTGGAAGAAATATGAAACAGCTGCATCAGCGTTGGAAGAAAAAGAACGCGTTATCGAAGTGCTGCACAAAAAAGTAGTTGCTCTTAGGGAAGATAGAGCGATTGGAGAAATGAGTGTGCTTAGAAGTCAGATTGCTGCCGCTGAGGCACGCGCAAAAAGAGCTGAAGGTGAGTTAGCAACGCTTCAAACGAGTTTGGCACCCAAAAGATCACCCTATGCAGATCCCCCTTATAAAATACCAACAACGTCTCGAAGAGCACCAACGGGACAACACTCAACTTTATTTAAAGTGGCGCCGCCTACTGGTGACAATAGACATCCTGCACCAATTTCAAGGCTATCGGTCTATCATCATTAAAAGGGAATAAAATGCTTGCAAGAATATTGATTACCGTAGCATTTGTAATGATTTTGTATTGTTTGGGTAGTGGCGCGTTTTATTTAACCCGTGCGCGTGGACCAATGCTGGCAAAAGCATTGACTTGGCGCATTATTCTCGCAATATTGTTATTTGCGTTTTTGTTTTTAGCGAATTATATGGGCTGGATACAACCGCATGGGGTATAAGAATAAGGATTCACAGACGCTTTCGCTCGGTTTCTGAATATATAGCGCGAGGTTCAGTCTGATGATATAGTTTTTGGCTCAATTTCCAGCGAAAAAGAGTCAAAAAATATGACCGATTACAAAGACACACTGAATCTTCCCAAAACTGATTTTGCTATGAAAGCGGATTTGCCAAAACGCGAACCGCAGATGTTATCGCATTGGCAAACGATCGATCTGTACAATTTGATTCGTCAAAAAATGGCTGGAAAACCGCAATTTATTTTGCATGATGGTCCCCCATATGCAAATGCCAATATTCATATGGGCACTGCGCTCAATAAAACTTTAAAAGATATCGTGATTAAATCCAAAACGCTCAGCGGTTTTGATGCGCCCTATGTGCCGGGTTGGGATTGTCATGGCTTGCCGATCGAATTAAATGTTGAAAAAAAACAGGGAAAAGCAGGGGATAAATTAACTGCCAAAGAATTTCGTGCAGCGTGTCGAGAATATGCAACCACGCAAGTCGCGTGTCAAAAAGAAGATTTTGAAAGACTCGGTGTGTTGGGTGATTGGAAAAACCCGTATTTAACGATGCAACACAGTTATGAGGCGAATGCTGTACGTGCGCTCGCAAAAATAGTGGCGAATGGTCATTTGCATCGTGGGCAAAAACCGGTGCATTGGTGTACAGCTTGTGGCTCTGCATTAGCAGAAGCAGAAGTAGAGTATAAAGAAAAAACATCGCCGGCGATTGATGTGGCGTTTGATGTGGTTGATGTTAAAAAATGCTTATCGTTATTTTCATGCACAGGTGACGCGATCAGTCGCGTTTCCGCGGTAATTTGGACAACAACGCCTTGGACTTTGCCTGCGAATGAAGCAATATCTGTTCATCCTGAATTTAATTATGTTCTCGTAGAGACTATATTTATCGCGTCTCAAAAATATTTAATTCTCGCCGAAGATTTATTAGAAACGGTGATGTCGCGTTACGGTATTTCTGATTACAAAATCCTTGGAAAAACGCTTGGTAAAAACCTGGAAAAATTATTAGTACAACATCCATTTTTAGATCGACAAGTGCCCATTATTTTAGGCGATCATGTGACAACGGAAGCAGGAACCGGTGCTGTTCATACTGCACCCGCACACGGACAAGATGATTACGTGATTGGTACTAAATACAATTTACCGATGCGTAATCCAGTGAATGCACAAAGTTGTTTTATCGATGAAGTCCCTCATTTTGCTGGATTACATGTCTTTAAAGCCAATGAACCCATCATCGAGTTATTAAAACAATCAGGACATTTATTGCATCATGAAAATATCACGCATAGTTATGCGCATTGCTGGCGACACAAAACGCCTTTAATTTTCAGGGCGACGCCACAATGGTTTATCAGCATGACGCAAAAGAATCTGCGCGAGAATGTTTTGAAAACCATTCCGAGCGTGCAATGGATTCCGAATTGGGGTGAGCAACGCATCACAAAAATGATTGAAGCGCGTCCGGATTGGTGTATTTCACGGCAACGGGCGTGGGGCATTCCGATTACGCTTTTAGTGCATAAAAATACGGGTGAATTGCATCCCGATACTTTATCAGTCATGGAAAAAGCGGCGGTTTTAATTGAAAAAAGTGGCATCGATGCATGGCACGATTGCGATATTAATACATTAATTACCGATGGAAGTGATTACGATAAAATTACCGATGTGTTAGACGTGTGGTTTGATTCCGGTGTGTCGCATTTTTGTGTATTAGAAAAACGCCCTGAATTAAAAGAACCCGCGGATTTATATTTAGAAGGTTCTGATCAACACCGTGGATGGTTTCATACGTCATTATTAACTGCTGTGGCAATGCGTGAAAATGCGCCTTATAAATCGGTATTAACGCATGGTTATGTTGTGGATGCGCAAGGTCGCAAAATGTCGAAATCAATCGGCAACACCATTTCACCCGCAGATATTGTGAAAAATTATGGTGCTGATGTATTGCGCTTATGGGCGATGGCAACGGATTATACGGATGATATTAGTATTTCTGATGAAATTTTAAAACGTTCGTCGGATGCTTATCGTCGCATTCGAAACACGATGCGTTTTTTATTATCGAATTTATCAGATTTTAATCCGGAAACAGATTTGATAGATGTCAATCATTTGGTTGCACTCGATGCGTGGTTAATTGCGCGTGTGGAGAAATTACAAAAAGAAATTATTGATGCGTACAATGCTTATCAATTTTCAGCGATCTATCATTTGATTTTAAATTTTTGCACTGTGGAATTAGGCAGTTTTTATTTGGACGTGATTAAAGACCGTCAATATACTGCGGCAAAAAAAGGCATTGCGCGACGCTCATCGCAAACGGCGATGTTTTATTTGTGTGAAGCGATGGTGCGTTGGCTTGCGCCTATCATGAGTTTTACAGCCGATGAAATTTGGCAGTGTATGCCTGGCAATCGAGATAAATCCATATTTCTGAATGCGTGGTTTACCGATTTTCCAAAATTAAAAGAAGACAATCAATTTGATTGGCAGTGGCTGATGAAAGTGCGTGATGATGTGAATAAAGTATTGGAAGTCTATCGCGCCGAAGGAAAAATTGGTTCTGCATTAGATGCAGAAATTATTCTGCATGCCTCAGGCAGAACGCATGAAAAATTGTCTGTGTTAAAAGACGAGTTGCGGTTTTTGTTAATTGTATCGGAAGCAAAATTAATCAATGATCATTCTGCATCTGAATTGAAAATTGACGTGGTTGTTTCAACGCATGCCAAATGCGCGCGTTGCTGGCAGCGTCGTGAGGATGTCGGTACCCATAAAGCGCACGAAACATTGTGTGAACGCTGCATCGACAATCTCGGGAATGAAGGCGAAAAACGGTTTTTTGCTTGAAAAATTGTTTTAAATCAATTGGATATGTCAAAGGGGGGGGGGGCAATTTGCCCCCCCCCTTTGACTTAATCCATTGAAAAAACACGGTATTTCGGTTGTTTTACGGGTGTGATACCGTGGATTTTTTCAAATTGAGGACTTTTTATGACCCAAGAAACCGCTGTCATCTTGTTTAAAGAAAAAGAGATTCGTCGTGCATGGCATAAAAAAGAATGGTGGTTTGCCGTTGTGGATGTGGTTGCTGCATTAACGGATTCTCCACAGCCGGATGGTTATCTCAAAGATATTCGTCGTCGTGATGGTGAATTAGCCAAACGTTGGAAAAGAATAATTAAAACATTTTCAATTGAAACATTGGGCGGCGCGCAAAAAATAAATTGCGCCAATACGGAAAATTTATTACGCATCATTCAATCGATTCCATCGCCAAAAGCAGAACCCTTTAAGTTGTGGTTAGCAAAAGTCGGTTATGAGCGGATTTTAGAAATTGAAAATCCTGAACTTGCGCAAGAACGCATGAAAAAAATGTATGAACTAAAAGGATTTTCGAAAGAATGGATTGATAAACGATTGCGCGGAATTGCAATTCGACAAAATTTAACTGACGAATGGAAAGAACGCGGTATTTCAAATGATCGTGATTATGCGATTTTAACGGCAGAAATTTCAAAAGCCACTTTTGGAATGACACCCGTCGAATACAAAAATTTTAAAAATTTACCAGAGCAATCAAAAGAAAATTTGCGCGATCATATGACGGATTTAGAATTGATTTTTACGATGTTAGGTGAGAAGGTGACTACTGAGATTTCAAAACAAGAGAAACCGTTGCTAATGCCTGCGCATAAAATCGTTGCGCGTCGCGGCGGAAATGTTGCTGGTAATGCGAGAAAAGATACGGAAAAAGAATTGAAAAAAAGTGTTATCAGTAAAACAAATCATTTGCAGTTGTTGGGAGAAGACTTATGAAAACAAATAAAAAAGCATGGACATGGATTTTTTTAAGCCTGTTTATTATTGCTTGCGATCAACTCACGAAATATATTGTTTTAAAAAAATTTACAGAACAAACTGTTGTTCATGTACTTCCTTTTTTAAATTTTATTTTGCGATTTAATTCTGGCGCTGCTTTTAGTTTTTTGGGGAGCTCGAATGGATGGCAAGTATATTTATTATCAGGTATTTCTCTCACGGTATCTTTGATATTGGTTATTTGGTTATGTCGTTTACCGCGCGCCGCATGGATGACGGCATTGCCCGTAAGTTTGGTATTGGGTGGCGCATTGGGTAATTTAATCGATCGTGTACGTTTTGGTTATGTGACCGATTTTATTGATTTTCATCTGGGAAACTGGCATTTTGCCACTTTTAATATTGCAGATTCTGCTGTTTCTGTCGGCGCAACGTGGTTAATTTTGAGATTATTGTATGAAGGTTTTACTAGCTAATCCTCGGGGTTTTTGTGCCGGCGTTGATCGTGCGATCGAAATTGTTGAGCGTGCATTAGATCAATTGGGTGCGCCGATTTATGTGCGTCACGAAGTGGTGCACAATCGTCCTGTAGTTGAAGGATTAAAAGCAAAAGGCGCTATTTTTCTCGATGATATTAGTGAAGTGCCTGAAGGCGCTACGCTGATTTTTAGTGCGCATGGCGTGTCACAAGAAGTTCGACAATTAGCGCAGCAAAGAAAATTTAATTTATTTGATGCTACTTGTCCGCTTGTTACAAAAGTACATATGGAAGTAGCGCGTTATGCTAAAAAAAATATCGAATGTATTTTGATTGGTCATGCAGGGCATCCTGAAGTCGAAGGAACGATGGGGCAGTATCATAATGCCGATGCCGGTATTTATTTAATTCAAACCGTTGACGATGTATTTGCCTTAAAATTAAAAAATCCGGATCACTGTGCATATGTGACACAAACCACATTGTCTGTGAATGATACGGTTGAAATTATTTCTGCATTAAAAACAAAATTTCCCAAAATGACGTGTCCTAAAAAAGACGATATTTGTTATGCCACTACGAATCGTCAAACTGCAGTTAGCGAGCTTGCAAAATTATGTCAGGTGATGATTGTGGTGGGATCGATTGAAAGTTCGAATTCCAATCGTTTGAAAGAATTGGCGGAGCGTTTGGGTTGTCGATCGTATTTATTGGATGATCCTAATGAGATGCAACGATCATGGTTTGATGGTGTGGAAGTTGTTGGTGTTACCGCTGGTGCATCGGCGCCGGAAGATTTGGTGCAGGAAGTTATTCTTCAGTTAAAAAATTGGGGTGCGGATGTTGTTTCTGAGTTGCCAGGCACGGAAGAAAATATTACGTTTGCATTGCCCAAGACGTTGCGGGATAGAAACCGAGTGATTCAGTCGAGCGATTCAGAAACCGAGCGTTAGCGAGCGTGAAAACCTCCGTGCCTACGTACTTAAGTCGTCAGCCTCATCCTTAGGGCTGACGATTAGGTGCACGATTTGCGGAGGTTTTCACGCTCGCTAACGCTCGGTTTCTGACTCTATCAGATAATTCATCATGCTTTGACACAACGCCTGCGTGCCATCCGATGCGATTGCTGATATGGCAAAGACAGGGCCAACCCATTCTAGTTTTTCAACAATACGCGCTACACGATCTGATATTTCATCAGCAGGCAGTGCATCAATTTTATTAAATACCAGCCAACGTGGTTTTTCTAATAACTCAGGGTCAAATTGTGCTAATTCAGATTCAATCGTTTTGATGTTATGCAGTAACACCGATTCATCGGGTTCGCTGATATCCACGACATGCCATAATGCGGCTGTGCGGCTTAAATGTTTTAAAAAACGATGACCAAGACCAACGCCTTCGCTGGCACCTTCGATTAAGCCGGGAATGTCAGCAACCACAAAACTTTGCAAATCATCAACACGTACCACACCCAGATGGGGGCGAATAGTGGTGAAAGGATAGTCAGCGACTTTCGGTGTTGCGTTGGAGACGGCACGAACCAACGTTGATTTACCTGCATTCGGCAAACCCAGCATGCCGACATCGGCCAATACTTTGAGTTCGCATTTCAAGCGACGTTCTTCGCCGGCGCTGCCTTTGGAGGTTTGGCGAGGTGCGCGATTGGTGCTGCTTTTGAATCGCGTGTTGCCTAAGCCATGAAAACCACCTTTTGCAACACAAAGACGATCACCGGGCTTGGTTAAATCACCGATAAATTCTAAGGTGTCCGCATCATAAACCATCGTTCCAACAGGTACAGCGATGATCATGTCTTCGCCGCTTTTGCCCGTGCGCATGGCGCCCATACCGCATTGACCGCTTTTTGCGCGGTATAAGCGTTGATAACGTAAATCGATTAGGGTGTTGAGTGATTCAGATGCTTCGAAGTAAATACTGGCGCCATCACCACCATCACCGCCATCAGGACCGCCAAAAGGGATGAATTTTTCACGACGAAAACTCATACAGCCGTGACCGCCGTTGCCGGCGACGACTTCGATGATAACTTGATCGATAAATTTCATGAGTGTCTATGAAAAAGACGCGATAAATCGCGTCTTTACGCTGTGATAACCGAAACTGTTTTGCGACGATAAGGACCTTTTACTGAAAAGCACACTTGACCATCAACCAATGCATACAATGTATGATCACGACCCATGCCAACGCCTTTTCCAGGATGACAGTTCGTGCCACGTTGACGAATAATAATATTACCCGCGATCACGTGTTCATTACCGAATTTTTTTACGCCTAAATATTTGGGGTTCGAGTCGCGTCCGTTACGCGTGCTACCACCCGCTTTCTTATGTGCCATCGTTTAAGCCCCTATTTTGGTAATTTTTACTTGAGTATAATACTGACGATGACCCGCACGTTTCATGTGGTGCTTGCGACGTCTGAACTTGATGATGTGAATTTTGTCAGCACGACCATGCATTAACACTTCAGCTTCGACTTTTGCGCCTTCAATCATTGGCGCGCCAAATTTAATCTGTTCGCCTTCACCAACCATTAATACGCGATCGAAGTTCACTGTGTGACCTGCGTCTGCTTCTAATTTTTCAATTTTAAGTACTTGTCCTTGTGCGACACGGTACTGTTTACCGCCTGTTTCTATGATCGCGTACATGATTCTAACCTTCATTGTTCTTTGTAAAAGAGGGGCCATTGTAGGCAAAATATTCAAAGCCCGCAAGTAGTTTGGATGTAGTTAGGTGTTTGGCTTACTGCAAAACGCACACCTTGCCCCGGGTGTGCTTCCGTAGATCGTCGTTGTAAGTGCGGAATTACTGAAACCTTGACACAGCATACTTCACCTCCTAGCATAGCCGCATGCAAATACTTTCTGAAATAACTGAAAATACAGCGGAAATCCTGCAGCGTATTCGTGCGCTCGTGGCTGATGATCTTCGCGCAATTGACCATTTGATCCATGAAGAATTATCCTCGAGCGTGCCATTAACGCGCGAAATAACACATCATATTTTTAAAACGACCGGTAAGCGATTGCGGCCGATGCTGGTTATTCTCGCAGCGCATGCATTTTCAAATCAAAAACCCCTAGAAAAAAGGCATTTTGATCTCGCCATTGTGCTTGAATTTGTGCATACCGCTACGTTATTACATGATGATGTGGTTGATCATTCCTTGTTGCGACGCGGTGAAGACACTGCCAATGCGATATGGGGAAATGCAGCAAGCGTTTTGGTCGGTGATTTTTTATATTCGCGCGCATTTCAAATTCTGGCGCGACATCATCATGCGCAAATTATGCAGGTATTATCAGAAACGACGAATGCCATCGCAGAAGGCGAGGTCATGCAATTAATGAATCAACATGATGCTGATTTATCCGAAGAAAATTATTTCCAAGTGATTACACAAAAAACCGCCGCGTTATTTTCAGCGGCTGCCAAAATCGGTGCGCTACTCGAAAATGCGGGAATTCAAGATCAAAAAGCATTATCTGATTATGGATTGTATTTAGGGATCACATTTCAAATCATTGATGATTTATTGGATTATGAAACCAGTTCAGATATTACAGGAAAAAATATTGGCGATGATTTGCGTGATGGGAAAGCAACATTACCGCTGATTTATGCGATAAAAAATGCAACACCTGAGCAATCTTTATTTATTCGCGATGCCATTAAAAAGGGTGATGTGAATGTATTACCTGAAATATTATCGATTTTAAAAGAAACAAATGCATTTCAATTAACACGACATAAAGCGATGGCATATGCACAATTAGCCAATCAGGCGCTGCAAAATGTGCCGGATTCTGTATATCGAAATGCGATGAGAGATTTGATAACATTCGCTGTGAATAGAAATTATTAAGTCGTAGAGACGCCGATTCATCGCGTCTCAGATATATAAACAGCCGTGAAGTTAGTCGTAGATTTGAGACGCGATGAATCGCGTCTCTACGGAGTGTAGCTCAGCCTGGTAGAGCACTACGTTCGGGACGTAGGGGCCGGAGGTTCGAATCCTCTCACTCCGAAAAAAAGATTGGAGATTGATTTGAGTAATAAAGCGTGTACAAAAAAACAAAGAATAATTACGCAGAAAGATTTGACGCTCTGTTGTCCAATGCCCGATGAGCGTTTATGGGACGGTCATCCGCGCGTGTATCTAGATATTGAAGTTACTGATAGCGTTGTGTGCCCGTATTGCGAAACGGAATACCATCTTGAAAAATAAAATTCTCATCGTTGGCCCTTCTTGGGTCGGCGATATGATGATGGCGCAAACATTGTTTCAATTGCTGCGTCAACAAAATCCGGATTGTGAATTGCATGTACTTGCGCCCGCATGGAGCCAGCCATTATTATCTCGATTTCCCGAAATTAAAAAAAGTATTGTTTTACCGTTTGGGCATGGACAATTGCAATTACGCGCACGTTATCGCTTTGCAAAACAATTGCGTGATGAAAAATATAATCAAGCGATTGTGTTACCAAACTCATTAAAATCCGCGTTAATTCCTTATTTTGCAGGCATTCCAAAACGCACAGGATGGCGAGGCGAATATCGTTTTGGTTTTATAAACGACGTTCGTTATTTGAATAAAAAAGTTTTGCCGCAAATGGTGCAACGTTATGCAGCGCTTGCATTTCCGCGTGATACAATTTTGCCAGCGAATTTACCTGTTCCACAATTACATATTGACAGTGACAATGCGAAAAATACCGCAGAAAAACACGGCATTTTATTATCTGACCAACCGATTTTAGCATTATGTCCCGGCGCAGAATTTGGATCTGCAAAACGATGGCCAACAAAGCATTATGCCGCAGTTGCGAATCAAAAAATAATTGACGGATGGGCGGTGTGGATTTTCGGATCACCGAATGATGCTGCTGTTGCGCAAGAAATCCAAACGCTCAGCAATAATCAATGTGTTAATTTGGTTGGGAAAACAACACTTTCTGAAGCGATTGATTTATTGTCATTAGCGAAAGTTGTTGTTGCTAATGATTCTGGATTAATGCATATTGCTGCGGCAGCAGGCTGTTTTGTGATTGCGGTGTATGGTTCAACTTCTCCGGAATTTGCGCCGCCGTTAACAGATAAATCAAAAATAGTATCGTTGAATTTATCGTGTCAACCTTGTCGTCAACGCGAGTGTCCGTTAAAACATCATCACTGTATGGAGTTGTTACTGCCAGGAAAGGTATTGAGTTATATTTCAGAATAAGGCATTAACACATCATGTTTCGAATTATTTTCGTTTTTTGTATTTTATTATTTTCGCTTTTTAACACTGCATGTTCTTTTCGACCTGGACATCATCCTGCAGTAACACGATCTGTTCCCGTGTCACATCTGGCGAATTATAGACATTATCCTGCGAATGTGAGGAAAGTGATTGTCAGCGCAATGCACTTATCCAAAAAACATCTGACGTATCGTTTCGGATCTGATAATCCCAAATTTGGCGGCATGGATTGTTCGGGTGTGATTTATTATTTGTTAAAACAAATTAAAAATGTTTACGTTCCGAGAGATTCTTATGAAATGTATTTTTGGTTGTTGCATGCAGGAAAAATGCATCATGTCACAAGTTACAATTTTCATTCATATCAATTTCGAGATTTAAGACCGGGTGATTTATTATTTTGGACGGGTACCTATTTCACGCACCGCAAACCACCCATTACGCACGTCATGATGTATTTGGGTGAAAATAAAAATAATGAACCGTTGATGTTTGGATCGAGTGATGGCGGAATTTACAAAGACAAGGAAATGTGGGGTGTGAGCGTGTTTGATTTTATTTTGCCACATCGGGGTGAGAGGGTGCATTTTGTGGGGTATGGGTGTATTCCGGGTTTTACGTGTTAAAGTTCGCGCTTGCTAACGTAAGTGAGTGCGAAAGTAAGAAGAACATCAGTGATATTATCATCGCGCTTGCTAACGCAAGTGCTTCTAAACTATGTCACTAGTACGTACTCGCTGACAGTTTGCGCCAGTGATATAGCTTAGAAGCTTTCGCGTGAGCGAATGCGAAAACTTTGCCACAACGCCATCAGCTTAATATGCCGATAATAACTACTTTCCGCACAATGTATCGCCACAATAAATCCCATTTTTCCATCTAAAAAACCACGTCGTAAAAAATAGGATCGTGTGAATATCCAGAAACTAGAAATAATCGCTTTTAATAAATTGGTTTTTTTGCCGCGTGCAAAACGCATTTCTGCAGATAAAGTGGAATAAGTGTTCATGCGAGAAATCAATGCTTCAAGTGATGCATACGTATTGTGATGCAGTCGTGATTTTAATTTTTCGACGGGATGTGATGTGATGATTCTTTCATGCACTTTATCATCACTGAAATGCGCAGCGCCGCGCTTAAATAAACGCGTGACTTTGTCTTTACCGGCATCACCATGATAAATCCATTGTCCGCAATATTGATTTAACCGCGGCATCATAAATACTTGCTGTGTTGAATGTTGCATGACATGCAATATTTCTTCACGTAATGCATCATCTATCCATTCATCACTGTCGATTGAAAAAACCCAATCACCGGTTGCTTTTTCTAAGGCGCGATTTTTTTGTGGACCAAATCCTGGCCAATCGGTTTGAAAAACGTGAGTTGTATATTGCTGACAGATCGATACAGTTTCATCTGTACTGCCTGAATCCAAAATAATCACTTCATCGGCGAAACGTACGGAATCGAGGCATTTTTTGATTGTTTTTACGCTGTTTTTTGTAATGATAATGACGCTTAAAGATGGTTTCATTTTGTGCTCGGTGAATGCATAATGTCGACAGCTATTATGTGAACGGAAAACCCTAATGACAAGTCAAAAAATGACATTGCCCGCTTTTGAAAAAACCCACGTGCTTGTCTACGGCGATGTGATGCTGGATCGTTATTTTCATGGGGATGCGACGCGCATTTCTCCTGAAGCGCCTGTGCCGGTTGTGAATGTGACTAACACAGAAATCCGCGCGGGCGGCGCTGCTAATGTGGCGAAAAATATTGCCATGCTTGGCGGACAAGTGACGGTGTGTGGTTTGGTAGGTATGGATGCAGAAGCTGCGCAATTAAAAGAGTGTCTTGCACAATCAAATATTCACTGCGAATTTTTACCGTTATCCGCTTACCACACTATTACTAAATTGCGCGTGTTGGGCCGTCATCAACAATTAATTCGCATGGATTTTGAAAAATCACATGACGATGAAATTAATGATGACGCTTTATTTACAGCTTATTGTGCACAATTAAAAACTGCGAATGTGGTTGTGTTATCTGATTATTCAAAAGGCGCATTGCGTCATGTGGAACGTTTAATTAGCGCCGCGAAAAAAAATAATGTCCCTGTATTAATTGATCCTAAACATAAAAATTATGAACGCTATGCGGGTGCCACGATATTAACGCCGAATTTAAAAGAATTTGAAGCAGTAGTGGGACCCTGTCGTGACATGAATGATATCGTGCAAAAAGCGCTTGAATTACTGCATAAAGTGAATATAGAAAGTTTATTAATTACGCTCGGAAAAGATGGCGTGGTATTCATTAAATCACACTGTGAACCCGTGCATTTTCACGCAAAGGCACGTGATGTGTTTGATGTCACAGGCGCAGGCGATACCGTGATTGCCGTTTTAGCGGCTGGGATTGCAGCGGGTATGAAAACCATCGACGCAATAGAATTGGCCAATATGGCAGCGGGCATTGTGGTGGGGCGGCTGGGTACTGCTGCAGTGAGTGTTTCTGATTTGCAACAGGCGCTTGCAAAATCTCATGATTTGCCTGATTTATCTGGCAGCATTTTGAATGAGCAACAATTATTATTTGCTGTTTCTGAAGCTAAAAAACGCGGCGAAAAAATTGTGATGACCAATGGGTGTTTTGATTTATTGCATGTAGGACATGTGGATTATTTGGCAAAAGCAAAAGCATTGGGGTCGCGACTCATTATCGCCGTAAATGATGATGCTTCTGTGCGCGCACTGAATAAAGGCGATGAACGTCCGTTAAATCCACTGATGGCGCGCATGACTGTTTTATCTGCATTGGGTTGTGTCGATTGGGTGGTGCCATTTTCTGAGAATACACCGGCGCGATTAATTGAAGCTGTAAATCCCGATGTTTTAGTAAAAGGCGGTGATTATCAGATTCATCAAATTGCGGGCAGTGATGTTGTTTTAAAAAAGGGTGGGCAGGTGGTAACGATTCCGTTGGTTGAAGGATTTTCGACGACGAAATTGATTGAGGCGATGAAAGAGTCGGTGTAAAAATCCCCCCGGCTTGCTGCGCAAACAGACCCCCTTTGAAAAAAAAGGGGGTGATTACCTGGCGGTTTAATTATTATTTATGATGATGGCGTCATCGATTTTTCACACTGCGCTTGCGCACTTGCAGGCAATAATCCGCATATTGCTTTTGTGACAGCCATATTTTGTTGTAGCATCAAGTTTTGAGTGCTGGTCAGATTGTTTTGAAGATTGCCCGCTGCCACTGTTGCCAATAGTCGTTCACTATCCAGATGTGCTTCATAATTTTGATGCTCAATTTCTGCAAGCACGATCAGAATATTGCGTTGCACAGTCGCGGGTGATGAATTTTCAACGCGAGTATACCAATTCGGATCACTAATCCGATGATTCGCTTGATAAGCTTCCACTTGCAAGGGACTTGCGTCGGGATATCCAGTGGTATTGGATGGTAATCCTGCGCTTTGGCCCAAGTTTTTAAGGGGTGTGCGTTCAGCAATTAATTGATTCAATGAATTGATTGTCACTGAACGAATTGCGAGTAAAGAGCGCATGGTCACGACAAATTTTTGATAGGCCGAGCTATTTTTGAGTTTGTCTAAATAAGTTTTATTGCCCTTTAACTCACTGAAGGGGATATCATGCGCAAAATTTTTGGTACTTTGTGCTGCATAAACGATAAATTGTTTTGCGGCATTTTCTTGTGAAGCTGAATATGCCGTCGGCGCGATAAGATTGGCAAAGTTAAAATAATCATTATTAAGTGCTGGCTGCGAAGAAGGGGTGCCATTAAGATCGGCTGGTGAAGGTGTGCTGCTGCTATAGCTTAATGAATCGTCGGCAGGTATGGCAGCAAGTGCTGCGTCTGAAGTGTTTTTGTAGTATTGTGCAAAAAATTCTTTTCCCGATGCAGTCTTTAGTGCGTTTTGATTGGAACCGTCTAAAGATAAACCTGGTTTTCCCAGATAAGCATAGGGAAATTGTAATAAATTATCGCCAAGACTATCTGAAGTTTCAGTGTGTGCATTTTTTCTCACGGTGGCAGGTGCTATAACTGACGCCATATTTGCTGCTTGAATGCTGGGTATAGTTGGATCGATTTGATAAATTTCGTTTGTTAAATTGGCAATATACATATTCCCCAAATAGGTTTCGAGGCCAGGTATGGTATTAACATTGTTAGGTGTTGGCGGATTATTTGATGTTACACCGGAGCAGAGCGCTGAGTATTGTGTTGGCATTGGACAAAGCGTTGGTTGTGTTGAGTCTGCGTTTGCTGTGGTCAAAGTGATTACGCTTGTTGCAATCAATAGGGTGATAAAATCTTTTTTCATGACAATAACCTCGATATTAAATTAAAATTTAAAACCAGTTAATACTGGATTTTTCATCCTTTTGTTGATTGTTTTGTTCTGATTCTGGCTTTGCGACTTCTGGCGTAGGTGTAGGCGTTGCGGCAGGCGCAACGGTCGTCATTGTTTTTACAGCAGGTGTTTCCGTTTGCGTATTCGGTGTTGTGTTAGATAGAGGAGTGTTGTTGGGTGTTGGAGAACTCCAAAACCAGCGATTTAAATTGAGCGCACAATCAGGCACTGTTTTTGTTAATTCACCACCGGTTCCGCAGACATCATTTTTTACGCATTGATCAAGCGCTGCTTTTTGTTTGGGTGTGACGGTGGTAGTGGGCGATCTTAAATACGCTTCGCATTGGACTAATGTTTCGTGTGACAATGCCGTTGTTGTGGGCGTCGCCGTTACCACTGGCGTTGTTGATGTTGTTGTCGTTGTTGTTGTAGGTGCTGTGGGTGTAGGCGTTGGTGTCACAGGTTCTGCCGCAAATGTTGTCATTGCAAAACCAGCTGTAATCAACGCGATCGCTAAGTTTATTTTTTTATTCATGCCCACTTTCCTCAAGTGCTTTTGTGACTAATTTCAAACGGTCTTCGCCAAATACGCGACCCAATAATCGTAATCGTTCGAACACGACATTGCGACGTAAAAACAATCCGGCATTGTCTGCTTGTGATTTTGTAATTTCTTCCGCTTTCATCAGTACTTTTGCGGCGGCGCCGGGATAGGCCATATCAAGACACATGAGTAATCTGAGACCGCGACCGGTTTTAATATGTGCCAGCACTTCGATCATCGCGGTTTCTTGCTGAAGCTCGATGTTGCCAATATCTTCCATAACATCACCCAATGCTTTCATCTCAGTTTCTATGCCAGCATCACCATCGAGCGTCCAATCTTCAACACTTTCCATAAAAGTGATGACGCGATGAATCATGGGATCTTGGTAGTCTCGCCAAAATTGGTGAACTTCTTGGTAACTAAAATTAGGCATAATGTTCCTAAAGCGATTAGTAATATTTCGATTAGCTTATAATAAGAACCTTAAGATAGCATTAAAAGAAGCAAAAGCGCAAAAGACCACTTGACAGATCGAAAAAATTTAATGTTGCCTTAAGGTTTCGATGATACTATGTTCTTAACTGTTCATTTTGGCGAGAGCAAAATTATGGGTCTTCGCAGCTATCTTAAAAACACAGCAAAAGATAATAGTAATGTCAAAAAATGGTCTTCATGGGATTCAGTAGCTGATCAAGCAAAAGTGATTGGCTCTTTTGTAAAAGATTTCAATGAACCTGCTGTAGCGCCTGTCAAAACAACTTTTGAAGAGGCGGTGAAGCGATATGGTTTATCTGAGCATGATATTCAAGCGCGCATGAAGTCGCATCTTTTTGTCTCAATTATTTGTGCGATTTTATGTGTATTTGCTTTTGCTTGGGCTATTTTTTTACTGGCAAAGCTGATGATTTTGTCGAGTCTTGTTTCGTTATCGTTGGCGGTATTGATGTTTGCCTACGGATTTCGTGAAAATTTTTTCTACTTTCAACTCAAACAGAGACGTTTGGATTGCACATTCCGAGAATGGATGTTGAGTTTTTATCCAAAGAAGAAACACTGAGGTTGCGCTTATGTTGTATCGAATATTTACTGCAATTACATTGTTATTGATCGCAGGATCTGCCATGGCTGCTAATACTGACGCGTTGAGCCATGTGCATCAATTCGCAGCGAATTTAGCACCGCCTGAAACAGACTATTCTGTTGCTTACTTAAGTCAAATTTTTGGCACAGTGGGTAATGTATTAGAAGGTGGTAGTGGCCAAATCTTAGGTAAAATGTTTTCTATTTTCAATAAAGGTGTTTTAGTAGCAGCTGCATTGTGGTTGGGTTATATCACTTTTAACTCAGTATTACGTGCTGCTACCGAAGGGACTTTTACGGGACAACAAGTCAAAACACACCATCTTTTGTTGCGTATTGCCTGTGCTTTTGCATTGGTTATTCCTTCTGCTACAACCGGCTATTCCCTTTTGCAAGATATTTTCATGAAAGTTGTAATTGAGGGCGTTGGTCTAGCAGATCAAACATGGGATGCCGCGCTAAAATATTTACAATATGGCGGACAATTATATATTCCACCTAGCACGTTAGGCACAGATCAAAATATTATTTCATCGGCTGTTGGAGCAACAAATAACGGGACATTGCCACCAAAGTTACCTGTTGTGACACAAATTTTTCAAAATGAAGTTTGTATGTATGCCAGCAGTTCAGATTGGCAAAAGAAATATAATCCATCGGTGAACACAGCATTAACAGGCGATTTTCAGCCCTATTTTATACCGCCTCATTTTCCTTCAACAGCATCAAAAACAACTGAAACGCCGGGACAAGTGTTTTTTCCAGGTCTTGGTAATACACAAACAGAAGTTGCGGCTGGGACTGCGCAAAATTGCGGCTCGGTTACCGCTTTCCAGGAAACTGCGCAGAGTGGAAAAGGCTTAAATTCACATAAAGATCAAGAAGTGTTGTCAGCATACAGTTATTCAGCGATGAAACAGTTGGTGATTTCACTGCTTCCTGCCGCAAGAGAGTATGTATATGCTTCTGAAAGAAATAATCCTTACGAAGATTCGAGCTCTAAACTGAGTATTCCAGCTAATCTTTCGGCGCCCTCTGCAGGCACAAGTTCTTTTTTATGTGCCAACAGCGATCAACATGCAAGTTCAGGCGAAATAACGTGTCCCTCAGGCGAGGACTCCAACCTTTGTTCATCAGCGTGTAGCCTATTAAATAATAACGCGAAAACTGTATTTTCGGCGATGTTGGGTTATGGCAATTTGATTACGCCCTATCAAAATTTAATGACGAATGGCAGTAGTACACATGCCTTTATTCAAAAATCTAGAGCGCAGGGTTGGATTATGGCGGGCGCATGGTATTGGAGAGTCGAGCAAATGAATAAAAATGCGCAAGCGGAGTCGATCAGTAATTTGATTCCAAATGTTTATTCGGGACCGCAACCATCCATCACACCGAACAATAATCAATTTTTATCGACCGCAGCATTGAATATTATGGGATATGTACCGCTCATGAATATTTATTGGTCACAGTATATTGGTGCAGAGCAAAATACGGTCACAGGTTCGGCGGGGGGTGCTCCCAGTACAACAAGTTTTGCGAATGCAATGGCTGGTAGCGCAGTACATGTTTTCAGTGGATTTGGTTTAGGGAGCAATGCATATAGGACATATAATCCAATTGTGATACTCATGCATTTTGGTAATAGATTGCTGACTGGTGTGGTTGCCATGTGGATGGCGGGGATCGGTCTTTCGGTAGGGCTGATGGCTAGCATGGCTTTTTGCTCAGCCACTTTACCCACCAAAGCAATGGCGAGTTCGGCCCTTGCGTGGACGAAGAGCATTATGATGCTTATAACGGCGGCCTTAATGGTGCCGGGTTGTATTTTGGCATATTACGTACCCTTTTATCCCTTCATTGTGTTTACTTTTGCGGCGGTCGGGTGGATTGTCTTGGTTATTGAAGGCATGGCCGCAGCACCTATCGTTTGTTTAGGTATGACGCATCCAGAAGGCCATGATTTTATGGGTAAGGCGGAACAAGCGTTAATGCTATTTTTAAGTATTTTTCTGCGCCCTGCATTGATGATTATCGGCCTTATTGCAGCAATGATTGTTTCATTTGCCGCATTTCAAATGCTCACGACTGGGTTTGGTACAGTCCTGGCTTCTTTAATGAATAAAGGCGGTGCTGCTTTTAATAATCCTTTCCTTATCCTGATTAGTATGGTGATGGTCTGGGTTATTTTTGGGATGATGACTATGGAATTGATTGAGCAATGTTATAAATTAATCTATCAATTACCCAATAAGATCATGTCATGGATCGGTGGTCCAACAAGCGGCGAAGAATATGGTCAAATGGCACAAGGTGTCAAAGGCGCTGTTTCAAGTGGCGCGGGTTCAGTGGGTCAAGGGATCGGAAAGCTTGGCGAGGGTGGAATGGATGCTGGGGCTAAGGCTGGCGATAAGCTTGGAGGGAAGGCTGGAGGTGGTGATGTCTCAGTCACACCCGGCGACAAGTGACCATCAACCAATTAACCTTGCGAGTAATTCGTGATGCCGTCCAAAACTTTTGAGCAAGTGAAACATATTCTGGTTGAGCGATTCAGTATTGATGCTGCAAAAATTCAACCAGAGTCACATTTTCACAATGATTTAAATATGGATTCGCTAGATGCCATTGATTTTCTGTCAGCTGTGAACGAAACATTTAAAATTTATATAGCTACGACAGAGTTGGATGATATCCATACAGTACAGCAGATGGTTGAGGTAGTTGAGAAAAAATCCCCCCGGTTCGCTGACGCGAACCGACCCCCTTTTTCAAAGGGGGTGAAAGATTAATTTCACGCGAACTGACCCCCTTGAAAAAAAGGGGGGGTGAAAGATTAATTTAACGCGAACCGACCCCTTTGAAAAAAGGGGGCGAAAGATTAATTCAAATCGTAGATAGCCATTTTCTTGCGTAAAGTACCACGACTCAATCCCAACGCAATCGCTGCTTTGCTTTGATTGTTATTGGTGAGCTTTAAGACCATTTCAAGCAATGGCTTTTCAACTTCCGCTAATACCAATTCATACAAATTGGAAGGCGCTTGGCCATCGAGTTTTGCAATATACTGCTGCAACGTATGATTAACGCTTTCTTGCAAACTCATTGAGTGATTACTCGGCATCTCTGATGCCAATGTTGTGATTGGATTATTCATTGTTAGTACTGCTCCGTCCAAGGTTTTTTTCTCACTTTTTTATACCTTATGGTGGATCATTATATCACCAACTTTTTCGATCTCAAGAAATAATTTAACTTTTTTATAAAAAATTTGACCAGTTCGTTTCGTACAGAAAAATTACAAATTCGTCAGTTCATTTTTAATCAAATCGGGGTGTACATAGTCTACCGATTGCATTTCAGTTAATCGTGAGAGTGTGCGTTGAAAAGGTTGTTGCGTACCAGTGTAAATTTTTGATAGCGGCACTGCCGATGAGATAATCAATCGACAATGCGCATCATACAAAATGTCCACCAAATAAATAAACGATAAAATAAGATCGTTTTCATTCGATTGGATCTGCCGCAGGTTTTGAATCATCACGGTGTGATAATTTTTTGTGATGGCAAGATAGTCATTTTGTGATCGGGGGCGGCCACAAATAACCTCAAAATCAAACCAAATCACTGAGCCAGCTTGCTTAACAATCTGTATATCACGCTGATAAATCGTGACAGGATCATGTGTGATGGGAAGCGCATGAGAGAAATGGATAAACGCATTTTCCATCTCTTTTTCTGCTGTTTTATCCAGTGGCGTATAAAAGACACCACTTTGCCGAATATGTTGCTCGCGATAATCCATTTTAGAATGCAAATGAATGACATCGGTATTTTTTTTGATGAGTTCGATAGCGGGTAAAAATCTGTCGCGCTGCAAACCTTCTTTGTACAATAAATCCGGTGGAATATTGGAGCTCGTGATCAGCGTCACGCCATTTTCAAACAGATGCGAAAAAAATTCACTTAAAATCATAGCGTCTGCAATATTTGATACAAAGAATTCGTCAAAACAAATCACGTCGGTTTCATGAGATATTTTTTTAGCGATTACCTGCAGCGGATTTTTTTCACCCTGAATCATTTTTAATTCTTCATGCATGCGCAATAAAAATTGATGAAAATGCAAACGTAATTTGGGAATTGATAGGCTGTGATAAAAACAATCCATCAAAAACGTTTTGCCGATGCCAACACTTCCCCATAAATACAATCCTTTGATCGGGGGTTTTTTTCGAAAACGATCGAACCAGCTTTTATTTTTTTCGCGCTTGTTTAGTTCTTGAAAAATCATTTCTAATTTTTCGACGATGGGCAGTTGATGAGTGTCAGGTCGAATGCGACCGGCGGTGAGTTCTTGGTTGTAATATTCTTTGGGGGTCATGCCTGGTACTGCCATTGATTTAAGCGTTATGCAAAACAAAGAAACGCTGCACTTGCCATAACTACTCGCTATATGATTTAGAAGCCGAGCGACAGCGAATGCGAAAGTGTGTTCGAAGCATTATTCCTGTATTAACTTCAACGCCACATTTGCCAACCGCTTCCCCATCGTTCGACAAATCACTTTTTCAGCCTCAATTAACGATTGATCGCTATTGCTCCCTGCCATGTGACTAGCACCATAGGGCGTGCCACCACCGGTTGTTGTAAATAAATTTGTTTCACTATAGGGGACGCCAACGATAATCATCCCATGATGCAATAACGGCAATTGCATACTCAACACCGTGGTTTCTTGACCACCATGCAAACTCGCCGTTGACGTAAAACACGCCGCTGGTTTATCAATCAACGCGCCTGATTGCCACAATGCGCCCGTGCTATCCAGAAAATATTTTAACGCACCTGCCATATTGCCAAATCGTGTCGGACTACCCATCGCCAATCCCGCGCAATTTTTTAAATCATCAATAGTGGCGTAGGGTGGACCCTCAGCAGGAACGCTCGGCTCAACACTTTCCGTTTTTGCAGAAATAGCTGGCACAGTTCGAACGCGCGCTTCAATGCCCTGCACCGATTCAATACCGCGTGCAACTTCTTGTGCCATTTTGGCCGTATTGCCTTTCAAGGAATAATATAAAACGAGAATGTAGGGATTTGACATAGCTTTCCATCATCAAAATATTTTTGCGCTATGGTATCATATTTTCGTAGAGACGCGATTCATCGCGTCTCAATAGCGAAGACGGAGCTCTATGCCAAAATTGTCTCGTTTTTTGAAAATATTAACCACCCGCTTCTTCAAAGACCTATGTCCCACCCGCGCCGCATCACTCACATTTATTACCTTGCTGTCTATTGTCCCTCTCGCCATTTTTATTTTTTACATCCTATCTTTTTTCCCCGCACTTCAAACCACCAGCAAGCAAATTGAATTATTTGTTTTAAACAATTTTACTGCCAGTTCCGCTGCTTTTCTTGAGAAGCAATTACAGGATTTTTCATCGCATGCGCACACATTGTCGTGGACGATGGTGTGTTCATTGGCATTAATCACATTACTGATGATTTTTAATATTGTTGACGCGGTGAATGGTGTGTGGCATGTGCGCATGCGTCGTGAGTCCGCCTTATTATTTATTGTCTATTTAATTATTTTATTTATCGTACCCATTGGCTTTGCCATATTATTATTACTCAGCTCATATTTAACATCGATGCCACTATTATCGCATTTTGTCGCAATAGATTTTTTAAAAAAGCCGTTTACTTTTTTATTGCCTCTTGCAATTGAGTGGATCGCATTTACGTTATTCCATTGGATTATACCGAGCTGTCGTGTGAATTTTCTTTGCGCGGCGATCGCAGGATTTATAACGATGATTTTATTTGATATATCGAAGTGGGGGTTTGTATTGTACTTCCATTATTTTTCCACGTACCAATTAATCTACGGCGCGCTTGCTGCTATTCCGATTTTTTTTGTATGGGTATATATTTCTTGGCTCATTATTATTTTTGGTGCGCTGGTTTGTCAATTGTTGCAAACAAAAACGCATCCTGCTAAACCTTAAGGAAACATTAATATTGTGTAACCCCTGTTTTATTTCATCATTGACGGGGTAGTATGATAAATATTGTGTTTTAAATGAACTGTTGATTGGGGGGCTGAATATGCGGGAACAGAAGAGGTTAGGATTAGGGGAGCGCCAACTCACAGTACCTCATTTTTCTCCTCCGGATGATACTCTTGTTGCAGCTCCTGCGGCAGCAGAAGATCAACCCTCTTCTTTAGGTATAAACGTTCATTCCTTCTCTAGTTCGAGCGAAGCTGGTGACCCACCAACCGGTAGAACTCCCCCAAGATTTTATTTTCAGAATTATAGCGCTACAGATTTACAAAAAGCTGAAGAGGAGTCTCGCGTGATTCAAAATCAAAATAGAGGAGGAGCCGCTGCTGCTCAGGTGGATGTAGGAACTCAAGTTTCGTCGTCCCAAGCTGAATCAGAAGAAGATTCAGAATCAGAAGAAGAATCAGAAGAGGTTAATACAGATCCACTTGCAATCGCATCTGCAGCAGGTCAAGGTCCGGAAGAAGTCCCCCCCTTGTCAGTAAAAAATATAAAATCCCTAAATATATTGCAAAGAAAAAAATCAGAAGAAAATATCGATGGACAGCGTGAACTTCCATTAGAGCAAACTCAACGCATTCGCGCGAGCAATGATCCAATAGGTATTATTGTTCCACTCACGATTGCATCCGCACAAGTTCTACGAGCACAATACAACCTAAGAATTAATCCTTTGCAAATTTTTAAAAACGCACCCCCTATTGTTTGGGCATCTCTTCTCGGCGTTCTTTTTGCAGCATTATCTATTCCGCGCGCTGATGGTGCGGTGGGTCTTGAAGTTTTATTTGGTTCTTCTTCTTCTATCCTTAATGTATTATTGGCAACATTAATTTTTCAAAGAGTAGAGACTACAGCTAAAGATTCCTTATTGCATCTTCGTGATTGCGTTTATATGACGCTGGTAACTTCTGCGCTTTTTATAGCAATTTGTGCGACCATTCCCTCATTGCCTTTGGCGAACGACGCTGCCAGAGAACTGTTTCCTAACGCGACTGTTGCTATCACAGGTCCGGCTGATGCCATTAATGGCACTAATACATTTTTAACGCGATTACTAGGTTCAATTGCAATCCTATTTCTGACTTATACGAAATTTTTCATACAGTATGTCCAGCCCGATCGTCATTTTTTATTGCAAGTGCGCGATGATTTAAATGATTTTAAAAGACTGCATCCAGAAAATTTTGAGAAAATTAACGATGCTTTTTTCCCATTATTGTACGCTGATGAAAATGATTTTAGTGTGGGGAAAATTGAACCTGCGCGCTCCGCAGTGATTGCTGAAAGAATTGGATATGGATTATCTGTGAGTGCGTTAGGTACGGGACCTTTGTGGTATGACTTAACAAGCAGGGGTACTGCGAGAATCGTTCGGGGTGTGCCAAGCGCAGTACGAGCAGCATTGTCTTCGCCCAGTGTAGGATTTTACGGACGTTTTCTTTATTTATATCCAACCAACCTATTAAAAACATTTCAATTATTGGTGAAAGAAATTGAAAAAACTCTAAATCCTGAAAATTTTCCTATATTGTCAACGATGATAACAATGATTATGTTAGCCACAATAATGTCATCAATTGCGATGTTGTTAATTACTGCGTTTGCATTAGCATCTGGAACGGGTCTTGGCAACGAAGGATTGGCCTATTTTCAACAAATTTTTAAAAATGCGCTCGCTGCCACTGCATACAGTTATTTTTGCACATTTGCTGCAGGCGCTGTGAATGAAAATGGCGTTTTAAGTTTGACGCAGGAAATTTTTTCAGACAGAGATCGTTATAAAGATTTTGATTTTTCTTTAAGACAAGCGGTTGTTCAGAAATTTTTGAAATGCTACGAAGTAGAAGTTGAGCCCGGTGTTTGGAAATCTTTAGAAACTGCTTACCAAGAAAAAAATCAAACGAGCTACTTCAAAGAAAAAAATAAGTATGAGTTAACGCATGGTGTTCATCAAATTGAGAATATTGAAGTAGCAAAAAGATTGCGTGA
>Ga0207016_1002_pt1 | contig 43146 bp, 38 predicted proteins | sample Alteio_BWMinCont_54_FD_153469 | JGI IMG/M metagenome (GOLD analysis project Ga0207016, IMG submission 153469) | Enriched cells from forest soil in Barre Woods Harvard Forest LTER site, Petersham, Massachusetts, United States -... | ecosystem: Environmental > Terrestrial > Soil > Temperate forest >...
TTTTTTTGATTTTGGTGAATCTTCATCAGTTAAATGATGACTGTATTTTTTAATGAGTAGTAAAACGGATCAAATTTTTCACCATGAACAAAATCTTTTCCAGCCATCTTCATTTGACGTATTTTTTCATCAGAAAGTGATTTTATAAATGTCGTTATTTCACGCCACGATGCAAATTGTCTCGCATCAATAAATGCTTCTTTGGGGATATAATCCAACACATCAGGCGCTCCTAAATAAATCGGGATAGTGCCCGCATAAAAACAATCAAACATTTTTTCGGTCATGTAACCCGGCATAATCATGTTTTCAAAACACAAACAAAAATCATACCGACTCAGCACTTCAAATTTAGAATCACAGGCGCCGTGATATATTTTTTTAATCGAAGAAAAATTTTTCCAATAGGGTAACCACAAAGCACTGCGAGAATGCCACCGATTCCATCCACGACCATATAAATCAATCATATTGTCTTTTGCCAATTGTGCCATCGCTGCAATGCGAACACTATACAACTCTGTCTTAAATCGTGTTTTTGGCCTCAAATTAGTGTTAATAATCACAACACGTTTTTGACGCTGTGTGTTATTCCAATATTTCTCGATCACATGGTGGTGCGGCATCATCCAAAATAATTTTTTGAGTTTCTCAGCTGATAGCGCTTTATAGCCGATAGATTGCGTATTATGAACATAAATACAATTAAAATATCGCGAGAGCGCATCAATATTTTTATATAAAATATTTTGCACAACTGGCGGTTCTAATATAAAAAATGCTTGCAATGTAACTTTATTAAAGCCCGATAATTTTTTAAAATTATCCAGAATACCCAAAGAATAATAATCAATTTTATTGCCAGATACTTTTCCCTCTAAAAACATATCTGCCGTGTGCATCCCAATACCTGCATTTTTAGCGTCAGCATATAAATTCCGTATTGGTAATAAACAATCATCACGATTTAAAAAGTCATCTAAAAATAACTTATCCATTCCATAAACGGGCGAGGAGGGATCAATTAATATTAATTTTTCATAATGCATCTGATAGCCATCCAAGTCGGTTAAAAGCAGACACAAATTTATTGGCGTAGGTGTGTTCTTTCTGTATCCGCCGATATCCTGCATCCGCAATGCATTCTCTTTCATCATCATGTGATAAATAAAATTGGATTTTTTGAATTAAATCCGCTGAATCATTAAATATAATAATTTCTTTATCAATATCAAAAACCATACCAAGGCCAGCAGCATAAAAACTCATTTGTAATGCACGACAAGCAGGGATTTCAAAGTGTCTTCCCTTAATTTGCTCGCCAATCTTTTTGCTGCGAAGTGTATTTCGAATGGATTTAATCGAAGAAAACAAATATTTTGCATCCCAGGAAACACTGTTGGATAAATTTAAACTGATTTTGGAGCGATTCAATATCTCAATCATTTTTTCAGTATCAACAACGCCAGATGACCATCGATCTCCAAAGACCTGAACTGAAATACCTTTTTTTTGCAATTGTTTTATCAACCATTCGCGGTGTGGATGCCATGCGCCAATAAAGGAAACATCAATATCTCTTTTTATCCCGCGGTCTTTAAATAAATTTTCATTAACGCCAAACGGCATAAAAATCGCATTTGCTAAACCACCAGCAGCATATATTTTTTCACCACAGTGATTGGAGGTGGAGAAAGCGTCAAAACAAGGCGCCCATTGCGCGACAAAATCCGTTCGCCATGTGTCATCCATAAAAAAACAAAATGTTTTGGTAACGTTTTTTAAACTACGCACAAAGTCATGTGAAAATTGATCAGTTATCAAACTAAAGAGCGTGATATCGGGCTTTGTTGTTTCGATATGCATACGCAATTTTTGTTGCATAGCTTCTTGCCCTAAGTTTTGATGCGTTGCGTAAAAATCAAAAAAATCCACTGATTGAAAATAGTTTTTCAAACCCAAATAAAAGTGATTCCATTCGTATGAAAAATCATTTTCAGAGCCAAAAGCATGCTTCACGCAGACCAATAATACTTTTTTATTCAAAGCATGGTTTTGAATTGTCATCATATTAAGCCAATATTTTTTGTAAATATTTTAGATGCGATCGCATATTAATGTGATGATTTCCCACAAAAAGACCATGATCATGGATAAATTGTGCGTTGTGATGATCGCCCACAATACGATGATTGAGAAGATGAATCACATCATTTTTTAAAAAATTGCCAGAAACAATCGGGCGAATATCCACTTTTGCATGACGGCATTTTTTAATGATCTCTGATCGTGTGATGGCATTATTATTAATCAGCAGTGAAAATCCAAACCAGGCACTTTTTCCATTTTCAGTTTGCAAAATAAAGCGATCATCGTTGGAAAATAAATCCATAAAGTATTCCGCATTTATTCTACGAACAGCGATAAAATCATCTAATTTCTTTAATTGCTCAATACCGATTGCACCCATCATTTCGATGGGGCGAACATTATAACCTGGTAAAATAAAGCGATAGGATTCATAAAAATCATCGTCGTTTTTTTGACACAACAAATTATTTTGAGGCAAATGACGAGTCCAACCATGTGCGCGCATACAAATTAAAATCTGATATAACTCTTCATCATCTGTCACAACGACACCACCTTCCATTGTTGAAATATGATGTGAAAAAAATGTGCTGAAAGTACCGCAAATACCGAATGTTCCAGTAGATTGGTTGTTAAGTGTTGCGCCCATCGATTCACAATTGTCTTCAATTAAATAAAGGGCGTGTTTTTTACAGAAAGTTAAAAGTGCGGTTAAATCAGCTGGGTTTCCTAAAATATTGGGCACAAAAATGGCTTTTGTTTTCTCTGAAATCGCTTGTTCTAATTGCGTTATATCTAAATTTAACGAGTGTTTATTGATATCAACAAAAACTAATTTCATGCCGCATTGATGAACAGGATAATAGGTGGTTGACCATGACAGTGATGGCACAATAATTTCATCACCTACTTTTAATGGATTATTTTTTTTATACATCAATGCATTAATAGCCAGTAAATTAGCTGATGATCCTGAGTTAACCATCACTGCATATTTTGAACCAAATTTTCTTGCAAAATCACATTCAAATTGACGAACGGAATCACCCATGCTGTATTGATCACGACGAATCACAGATTGAATAGCATCAATCTCTTCGCTGCCCCACGAGCTTAATGCCAAAGGATATTCTTCAATCGTTTCCATTTATTTTATTCTCCAGATAATATTGGTAAGTTTTCGTAAGTCCACCGTGTAACGAAGTCGAGGCTCGCCAACCTAATTTTTCAGCAACACGACTGTCTAACAATTTTTTTTTCATCCCAACCGGCTTCGATAAATCATGCGTAAAATTCCCGTTAAAACCCACTACTTTTGCTGCCGCTTGATAATAATCATTAATCGAATAATCATGACTTAATCCAATATTAACAGAGGAGAGGAGCTCGGATAGATGTTCGATTGAAAAAACAATAAACGCAACAAAGTCTTCGACATAGAGAAATTCTCTACGCGCATGACCATCGCCCCAAATGACGACGTCACTGTTATTTATTTTCGCTTCATGCAATTTTCGAAGCATCGCTGGAATTAAATGCCCATTGGTTAAACTGAAATTATCATAAGGCCCATATAAATTGGGCGGTATTAATGTTTTATACTGATAGTGGTATTGCTTGTTGATGTATTCGCATAAACGCATCGCGCTAATTTTTGCGAGCGCATAACCTTCGTTAGTGGGCTCAAGTTCGCCCGTTAAAATATCGGTTTCAGCCAACAATTCTCGATTGCGTGGATACACGCATGAACTGGAAATGTTGATGAATTGCGTGATCTTGCATTCTTTTGCTGCGGTGATGACATTTAAACCGATAGATAAATTTTCAGTTAAAAATTCTGTTGGGTGGTTTATATTGGCTTGAATGCCGCCTACTCGTGCTGCCAAATGAATGATTACATCGGGCTTATGATATAAAAAATAATTTTTAATATTATTAAAATTATTTAAATCTAATTCACTTCTGGTGGGTGTAATAAGGTTATAATTTTTATTATTGCATAATAATGTGATAAGGTTCTTTCCAACCATTCCTGTAGAGCCTGTTATCAATATTTTTTTAGGCATAAGGATTCTCTTGATCATTGACAATTTCAACAGAAGAATGGGTATTCGCTTGCAAAAAAGAACGAAAAATATCGCAATGGCGTGAAAGCCAATCGTAAGTCCCCGAAGAAGGAATGCCATTCGCAGTTAAAACATAAATATTATCGCAGTGTTGCAGTGTTGATAAGCGATGCGCAACCATGATCACTGTTATTTTATTTGAAATTTTATTGATATTTTCCAGTACTTTTTTTTCTGTCACATTATCCAACGCGCTGGTTGCTTCATCCAGAACGAGTAATTTTGGTCTTCGATATAGCGCACGCGCTATTCCTACACGTTGACGTTGACCACCGCTCAACCTAACGCCTCTATCGCCCACTTGCGTTTCATATTGATTCGGTAATTCTTGCATAATAAAATCATGCAGCTCTACTTCTTTTGCAACTGCTTTTAGTCTGTCCCAATCAATTTCAGATTGCTCTGAACCAAATGCAATATTCTGAGCAATCGTATCATCTATCAAATAAATCGATTGAGAAACATAACCAATTCCTGATTGCCATGCTATCATTCGATTATCATCCAAAGTGTCATTATCAATTTTGATGTAACCGGCTGTTGGAGACAATAAACCCAGTATCAAGTTAATAATGGTTGTTTTCCCGGCACCTGTTTTTCCGACAAATCCTACTTTTGTAAATGCAGGTATTACCACATTAAGATTATTAATAATATTTTTATGTGCTTCGGGGTAAGCGTAACATACATTTTCAAATCTTAATTCTTTCGTAAAATAAATAGGTAAATTGCTCTGATTTTTTTTTGCTGTGTTTTGATCATATATATTTTCCGAGAATAAATTGTCATACAGAACATCTAAGGAGGGTTTTGCAAATTTTGCAACGCTATAAGAATGATACATAAGACTCACTGACGGCATGATACGAATACCGGCATAACCAAACATCGCCAATGTTGGCATAATGCGCGTTAAATTGGGATCATTATTAAAAAGCATGATCACGATATACAATAAAATACCGCCAAAAATAATAATATCGAGAAGATAACGTGGCGTGTCAGCAACCACACTAGACATCGATCGCGATAACGCCGATGTCGCTGAAGGTTGACTATAGCGTGCTAAAATAAATGAAGACAGATTCATTAATTTCACGTCTTGAATTGCATTGAGCGATTCAGAAACGTATTTGTATTTTAATCTGCCTGCGGTTATATTTTCATTCGATTTTTTTGACATATAATCTTTAAAAAATAAAATAAAAAATCCGTACAACGATAATACGGATACTGTAATGATGCTGGTTAACAAAGGATTATAAATCAGCAAAAAAAGCAACATCGTTACAATAACCGATAATTTTGCGCCAATTTTAAGAACCGACGCCAAAACACCGCCTGCCACTGTTTCAGCCTCGTTGACGATATTTTTTAATAAAACATTGCTATTTTGCGTCAGAAAAAAAACATACGGGCGTGACAAATATTTTTTTAGCATCGCCGTGGAAAGATTGTGTTCTTGTGAATGAGAAAACCGATATAAAGCGTAAAGCGAAAAAGCGACTAATAAATTTCCAAAAATCACTACCAGTAAAAGTGAAATACCGATCATCAGCATAAAGTGATTTTGGTTTGTAAAATTAAAATAATGGTATATTTTTGAAAGAAAAACAGAATGTTCAACATAATTAGGAACGGATAAAATAGCAATAAAAGGAAACATAAGCGCTATGCCAAATGTTTCCACAATCGCTGACAATGTAGTTAGCAATAATAGTAAATTTAATTTCTTTACAGACCCGCAAAAGGAAATCAGTTTGTATAGTTTTTTTATTATATCAAACATTGCTTGATCTCTTTTTAATAATGTTAGTGCGACCCTTAATAAGAGAGTATATAGTTTTGTAAGCAAATGTCGGTACGCATAATTCTGGTAAAAGGACAAACCAAACGAGAGCTCTATTCCAAAAGTTTTTAATTATACTTTTTGCGATATAAATTCGATCATGCATTGAAATAGATCTTACTAGAATACGCGCTAATAATTTTGGATATGATTTAAGAATTTTATTAATTAAATCTGAAGTAAACTCTTTTGAATAGCCACTTTTCTCCATCAGATAAACTGTATCTAACCAATTTGTGTCCACTCTATACAATGCCATACCATCGTCACACCACGTCGAAGTTCCAACTCTATATTTAAATAACTTATTAGAAATTACATATGATGTTGATCTTTGTTCCTTTAGAATAGCGACAATCTTGGAAATAAAAATTAAACCGTTATAATATTTTTTTTCTAAAGCTGCTGACACCCATGCCGCTTTATTAAAAATAACACTTGACATTACTCCCGCTAAAAATTTATTTTTAATAAAAAAGTTTTCACCGCTATTGCAAAAAGCATCTTCTTTAATTTCTGGTCTAATTCGTTTTTCTGAGATATTTAGGTTGCCATCGCATTCATCATAGTTTGAAAAAATAACCTTAACTGTTTTATAATTGTTGATCACGTTAATGACTTTTTCTATAGCTCCTGGATTAAGCTCATCGTCATCACCGAGCAACCAAACAAACTCACCTTGTGAGTGAAGAAAAATTGAATCAACGTTTTTATCAAAACCCATATTCTTTTCGTGAGAAAAATATCGAATAATGTTCGGATGCTTTTTTATAAAATCATTGCAAATAAGAACGGTGTTATCTGACGAGGCATTGTCGCTAATAAGAATTTCAATTTCATTTGAACCCTCTGGCTTACATTGTACCAATATACTTTCAATCGCATTCTTTAAAAAGTTACATCGATTAAATGTAGGAATTCCGATGGTAAGTAACATAGTTTTTCCTTGCGGTTTATTTTCTAGTCAATGATATCAAGCATAATTATTTTTCTTTTTAACATAAGGATTAGCGCGTTTTTTTACAATAAAATAAATAGTACTTAATACAAATGTAGGGATGCCAATAGTCAGTAACATGATTTTTCCAAGGTATTTATTTATTTACAATTGCCTTATGAAGGAATAAACAAATCTTATTTTTAAAATTTTTTGGCACTATTGTATGCAACTCAATGAGTTTTTTTACAAACGTATATTTTATTCCGTTCAGTGTTTTGAAAGCATTTTTTTGATATTTATTAGCTTCCTGCAGTATTAAATTTTTCGACTTAATTGGGTCGCCTTGCAGAACCGCTTTCGCTGCGCATACAATTAAATCCCTGCGTTTTAACTCATTATAGTTTTCGTGGTCGGCCTTGGTTAAAAATTTTAAAACGTGTGGCGTCAAAAGCCACCTATCTATCACTTTAAAAAAATCAGCAAGCTCGGTACGCCCTTTGTTAATTAACGTGCTGCCATTCATGCTGCTGCGGCGATAGTTAATCAATCTCTCATTGATCAAAGCAAGCTTCGTATGTTGCGTGATGCGCAACCAGGTGTCTAAATCAAGTGATGATGTAATTTCATCATCACGAAATGACCCTATCGATTGGTATAATTCGGTGCGAACAACTGCGCTCGGCGTTATTAAAAAATTATTAAGGAGCAATATTTTTTGAAACAACGCTTGAAATGAAAAATAAGTCACAGAATCATTTTTAATTTTGAGTTGTGAAAAACTTTTTGATTGGCCAATATGATGATCATTTTGATTGATAAAATTTGCCAATGAAAAAACAATGCCCACGTCAGGATTTTTTTCTAAAATAGCAATGGATTTTTCAATAATCGTTGATTCATACACATCATCCGCATGAAAGACGCAAGTATATTTTCCATTGCCAAATTCATGACAAGTTAAAATGTTCTTGTCACAACCAATATCGGTAGAACGCTGAATGATTTTTATTTTAGAACTCTTAAAAGATTCTGTAATTTCAACGGTTGCATCAGTTGATGCATTATCAACAACCACAATTTCAATGTGGGAATAAGTTTGATTGAGCAGTGATTTTATAGTTTTTGCAATGGTCGTTTCAGCATTTTTAACCGGAATGCAAATACTGACCAGCGGAAGCGACATGTTTCACCCAAGGAATAAGATATATTTGGAAGGTATTTTAACAGTAGATTCTCGAAACACAACGAACCATTTTATAAAAATGGACACTTCAGCATGAATATTCGATATCTTGAGTTTAATGTTGTTCGAGTGGGAGATAAGATTTCATAATTAACAGAAAAATTTTCATTGATATGCTTTCCTAAAAAACCATTTCTACCTGTTAAAAAAAGCGCTTTCAATTAAGTCCCTTCCATCGCAATAGGCTTAACAAATGGCTCCATATCGGTAATGGGTCGGCCAAAAGCTATTTTAGGGTATACATGTAGATGCGGTTGAATCATTACTTCCAATAACATGGGCACAGATGGCTCACTCCATAGCCATTCAATAGCAGAAGCAATATCGGCTTCAACTGATATTTTTTTAGTTGCAATGCCGTATGCTAATCCAACTGCGCAAAATTCAGGTGCGCTATAGCCCCAGTAAGTAGATTGATATCGACCTTCAAAATAAGAATCTTGAAATTGCGTAATCATACCCAAACTTTGATTATTAATAACAATAATTTTGAGTGGTATTTTATTTCTAACAACAGTTTGTAATTCTTGAATATTAACTTGTAAGGATCCATCTCCGACAATAACCACAACTGGTTTTTTCTTTGCAGCCAAACTAGCACCTATGGCTGCCGGTAAAGAAAAACCCATCGCGCCCATACCACCGGATGTCATAAAAAATTGATTTTTATTTAACTCTAACGATTGTGCTGCCCACATTTGATGTGCACCCACATCAGCAACATAACCAACCGCTTCTGCAGAATTTTGGGATAGCGAATGCAGAAAAATATTCGGATTGATTCCTTTTACATTTAATAATTCTTTTGTGTCAGGCCATAATTTTTTTAATTCAGCGATTTTATTTTTCCACGCCAGACATGCCGATAAAGTTTTTATCGGCAATATATAATTTAAAAATACTTTTAAATCAGCATGAATAGAGATGCAATTTGAAAGACGATTATTAATTTCACCTTCATCACAATCCACATGAAATATTTTTTTATTACGAGAAAATGAGTCGATATCAGCGCCAGTCTGGCGAATATCTAAGCGACTCCCCAAAACCAATAAGCAATCAGATTCACCTAACGCGATATTCGCCCAGCGATTACCGTAGCTGCCAATAAAACCAACGCGAAGTTCATGTGAATAGGGAATAACATCCAATCCCATCAAGGAACAAACCACTGGAATTTGCGCTATTTCTGAAAATTGCAAAAATAATTCTTTTGCTTGTGCGCAGTTAATGCCACCACCTACCAATATCAATGGTTTTTCTGCAGCAGAAAGTGATGCGATAAATGCATGAATATTTTTTTCTGATTCTGGTGATAATTTTTCTTCTTTGGGAAAAATCTTTTCGGGGTGCTTCGCCTCAATTTCCGCGCGTTGCACATTCATTGGGATATCAATCAGAACAGGGCCTGGTCGACCGCTGATCGCAAGTGTGTATGCTGCATGTAAAGTTTCTACTACTTCATCAGCAGAATTAATTTTAAAACTTTTTTTTGTAATTGCTGCGGACATTGAAACAATATCTGTTTCTTGAAAACCCAGCTGCCTAATATTTTTTTCACCTTTTTGTTCGTGAGTATTTACTTGACCTGTAATAAAAAGTGAGGGGGAAGAATCAAAGTAGCAACTACCCATACCCGTTAATAAATTAGTTGCGCCAGGACCGCTCGTCGCCAAAGCGACGCTCGGTCTTCCGGTGATTCTACCGTAAGCATCGATGGCAAAAGCAGCGGCTTGTTCGTGATGAACGCTAACAACGGTTGTGCTTTTGCGTTGATAAAAAGAATCTAAAATGTGAGCGATCATTCCGCCAGCCATTTCAAATACATGCCCAGTATTTTGAGCATGTAAAAAATCAGCAATATAATCACTTACTTTTATTTTCATAGGTGCGTTCTGCAAATCAAATAAACTTTTTTAGAAATAATGTGGTTGATTCATGCACATGATCCATCATCGCCTGATTTAATCCATGATGACACGCAATTAAGATTCCACCGCGCATCACGCGATCCGCATTCGGATATTCAACCACTTTTTTACATTCAATATTTTTGAATCCGGGTTGGCGTAAAATATTTCCTGTAAAAACCGTGCGTGTTTGAATATTGCGCTGTTCTAAAAAGATTTGTAATTCGGTGCGTGTAAAGGGTGCGCTGTCTTTCACAATGATCGGCGCTGCTAACCAGCCAGTACGTGAACCTTCTAATTGTTTCGGTACAATAAAAAATTCAGCATATTTTTCGAAGAATTTTTTTTGTTGTGCAAACCATTGTACACGTGAATCAATATTTTTTTGCAAATTGTCTAATTGCACCAAACCAAATGCTGAGCACATTTCATTCGGCTCTAAATTATAACCGAGTGCTTCAAAAATAAATTTCGCATCATAACGAATACCTTCTACATCAATATTAAAACGATTTTCAATGGCTTCGGATTCTACAAATAACGAAGAACTACGTCCCCAGCTTCGTAATAATTTGGCGCGATTTAATAACGTGTCGTCATTCACACATAACATGCCGCCATTACCACCACAGCTGATGACATGCGAACCATAAAAGCTGGTTGTGGAGATATCGACAAATCGACCGACAGTTTCATTATCAATGGTTGCGCCCAAAGTATCAGCTGAGTCTTCGATTAAAATTAAATTATATTTATCGGCAATTTTTCGAATTTTTCGCCAGTCTGGTAAATTGCCTAACAAATTAGGAATCATCATCGCTTTTGTTTTGGGTGTGATCATGGATTCGATTTGATCCACATCAATATTAAAAGTATCAGCCTCGACATCAACAAACGCGGGGACCAATCCGTTGCGAACCATGGGCGCAATCGTTGTTGAGAAAGTAAGAACGGGTGTAATCACTTCAGCGCCTTTGGGTAAATCTAAAATTTCAATCGCTAAATAATTGGCTGAAGATCCAGAGTTCACCATAATGCCGTATTTTTTAGCAAATAATGCAGATATTCTTTCTTCCATTGCGATCGTGTGTTTGCCCATTTGTGTGGATGTATCGAGCACATGCATCACGGCTTTTTTTTCGGCGTCTCCCCAGACAGCTTTTCCGTAAGGGACGTGAATAAATTGTTCTTTAGTTGATACTATTTTTTCTTTTTCAACCACTGACATGTTGTTCTCCGCTTGTTAAATTTTCATACTGCTTTATTTGCTTCACAGTAAATTCATGCATATCTTCTTTTTTTATCCATGCTTGATACCAATCAGTTACCCACGCAATCGTTTCATTGCTATTTAATCGTGGTTTCCAGTTTAATTCTGTCATCGCTTTTGTAATATCTAATGTTAAAAAATGGGCTTCATGTAAATTCTCAGGGTCTTGTTTAATCGCATAACCTGCATTTTTATCAGGCCAATTTGAAAATATTTTTTTCACAATATTCTCTACGGTCACTGCGTCATGCGCATAGGGACCAAAATTCCAGGCTTCTGCATATTTTTCAGGGAGATTAAATAATTTTTCTACGAGTAATAAATAACCGGATAAAGGTTCTAATACATGTTGCCAAGGACGAATCGCGTGAGGATTGCGAATAACCACAGGTTTTTCGTCGACAATGCTTTTCATAATATCTGCAATTAAGCGATCTTGCGACCAATCACCACCACCGATCACATTACCTGCGCGGGCAGACGCTAAACCAATATTTAATTTTTGATAAAAGGAATTGCGATAAGCGCTTGTCACCAATTCAGAACACGCTTTGCTATTGCTATAAGGATCAAATCCACCAAGCGTTTCATTTTCTCTATAACCCCAAGCCCATTCTTTATTCTCATAACATTTGTCTGTTGTGACGTTCACGATGGCTTTTATTGATTCGCAAGTTTTTGCTGCTTCTAATACGTGCACGGTTCCCATGACATTCGTTGAATAGGTTTCAATGGGATTTTGATAGGAATATCGCACCAAAGGTTGTGCGGCCATATGAATAATAATTTCGGGCTTAAAATCATGGATGATTTTTTTTATGTTTTCAAAATCGCGTATATCTGCAATGTGATTTTGCATATTCTTCGCAACAGATGCCAGCGAGAATAAATTAGGCTGTGTGTTGGGTTCAAGCGCAATACCACAAATTTCCGCATTTAATTCTTGCAACCATAATGACAACCAAGCGCCTTTAAATCCTGTATGACCTGTAATGAGTATGCGTTTATTTTTCCAGAATAAATGATTCACTACCAGATTTTCCAAGGTGCATCACCCGATGTCCATAATTTTTCAAGGTAATTTTTGTGGGGTAATGTATCCATGGGCTGCCAAAAACCAGCGTGAAAATAGGCTTGCATTTGTGACTCAGAAGAAAGACGTTCCACCGGTTCGCGTTCCCAAATAGTCGTGTCATCGGCTATGTAATCAAATATTTTGGGGGACAACACAAAAAATCCACCACTGATCCACACACCATCTCCGCTGGGCTTTTCTTGAAAACTCACAACTGACGTTTCCTGAATATTTAATGCGCCAAAGCGACCCGGCATTTGCGCTGCCGTGACAGTGGCTAATTTTCCATGTTTTTGATGAAAATTAATTAATTCGCGAATGTTAACATTACCGACACCATCGCCATAAGTAAAACAAAAATCGTCATCGCCTACATATTGTTTCACGCGTTTTAATCTGCCGCCTGTCATCGTATTTTCACCGGTATCAACCAGGGTGACTGTCCATGGCTCCGCTGCATTTTGATGCACCTTCATTGAATTATTTTTCATGTCAAAAGTGATGTCGGAAGTGTGTAAAAAATAATTTGAAAAATATTCTTTGATGGCATAACCCTTATATCCAAGGCAAATAACAAAGTCGTTGATGCCATGCGCTGAATAAATTTTCATGATGTGCCAAAGTATGGGTTTACCGCCAATTTCAACCATGGGTTTTGGTGTTGTGATGGTTTCTTCACTGAGACGTGTGCCATAGCCTCCGGCCAGAATAACTGCTTTCATTTCGCGCTGTCTTCCTCTGATAATAAATTTCGCGCATTTTAACTAAATTTAACGATGCCGTCCAAGTTCTCGTTTGGCAACTTTACTAAGCGTCCATTTCCATGTATTGATGAACGGTATATAATATTTTTCTTATTTTTAAGCAGCGAAAAAACTCATGTCAAACAAACCACGATTATTAACAGGTGACACACCGACTGGAAAATTACATTTAGGACATTGGGTAGGTTCGCTTGAAAATCGCGTTAGCCTACAAGATGATTATGAATGTTATTTCTTGCTTGCCAATCCTCATGCATTTTCAACCTTGGCTGAAAAGCCGCAGGAAATCCACGACAGTGTTTTAGATATTGTGTTGGATTATTTGTCCGCGGGTATTGATCCACAAAAAAGTTGTATTTTTCTAGAATCCGATGTGCCCGCTATTTTTGAACTAGCCACGTATTTTAGTATGATTATTTCGCATCCCCGATTAATGCGAAATCCGACGATTAAAGATGAAATTCGCGACAAACAATTGGGCGATCAATATTCCATGGGCTTTTTATTTTATCCTATTCTGCAGGTCGCCGATATTTTAGCGTTTCGCGCGGATGTGGTGCCCGTCGGTGAAGATCAAGCGGCGCATTTAGAATTAACGCGTGAAACAGCACGAAAATTTAATCAGTTATATTGTGGTGTCAGTTCACATGTTGAAGACGCTGATTATGTAAAAGCGGGTGGTTTATTTCCAGTGCCACACATGATGCTCGGCCGCACAAAAAAATTAATCGGGCTAGGTGCGCCGAAAGCGGACGGCAATTTATTGAAGATGAGCAAATCATTAAATAATTCCATTTTACTCAGTGATTCAGCGGATATTGTGCGTCAAAAAATCATGGGCATGTATACTGACCCGAATCGCTTACGCGCAACTGATCCTGGTATGGTTGAAAATAATCCTTTGTGGATTTTTCATGATATTTTTAATACCGATAAACAATGGGTTGATGAAGCGAAGGCAAAATATCGCACGGGAAATATTGGTGACGTGGAATGTAAGAAAAAATTAATTGAAATTATTATTGCGTTATTAGAACCGATGCAGAAACGCCGCGCAGAATTTATTGGTAATGAAGATCATTTATTGTCGGTTATTCGAAAAGGTGCTTCAATCGCGAATAGCGTTGCCAATAAAACACTGCATGATGCGAAAATGTTTATGAAACAGGTGTATTAACAACAAGAAGGTTGTGATCATGGCAATAAAAAGAATCCGTCGATTATTTGTTAGCGTTTTTTTTGCTATTTTGATATTACCCAGTGCAATATTTTCGGCAGTAACTGATGCGGAATTATTGCAAAAAGCAAATTTTCTGACGGTTATTGTAGAGACTGCGACGGTAAAAGCGGCGGTAACAGCATGTGCTTCTAGCAACAACGGCGACATTGAAAATTGTAATGATGGTAGCAATGGTATACCTGCCGCCTCTACGTTTGCATCTACTCGCTATTTTGACAGTTTAACGGTGGAACATGGCGTCATCACAGCAACCAGTCAGGCTAAATTTGGGGAAAAAGAAGATACTTCGTATAATTTTGTTTTAACACCAACAGTTTCTGATCACGTAATCACATGGGAAGCTTCGGGTACTTGTGTTGATGCAAAGCTGTGTGAAACGGGAGATTTATTAAGAGCCAATTAACGAATCAGCTCATGCTTCTGCAGTAATCGCCAATCGCATTTTATTCAGCGCATTTTTTTCAAGCTGACGAATTCTTTCTAGTGAGACACTGAACTTTTCAGCCAATTCTTGCAATGTTGATTTATGATCATTCAGCCAACGGTTTTGAATAATGATCTGACTGCGTTCATCGAGCGCGGCAATGGCATGATGCAATTGTGTGACTTGCTGATCTTCAAGATCGCTTGATACGAGACTATTTTCAGGATTTGCGCTTTTATCTTCGAGATAATTAATCGGTGCTTGCCATGCATGACCACGATCATCGTCATCATCGGATATTTCCAATGATTGATCGTAATTATTCATGCGCATTTCCATTTGACGCACATCGCTGTGACTGACTTTTAATTCTTCTGCCACAGCAGCAACCTCAGAATCACTGAACCAACCGCGTTTTTTGGATGCTTTTCGCAGGTTAAAAAATAATTTGCGTTGCGCTTTGGTGGTAGCAATTTTCACAATCCGCCAATTGCGAATGATAAATTCATGCATTTCTGCGCGAATCCAATGCACCGCAAATGAAACGAGTCGAACGCCGACCGTCGGGTCAAAGCGTTTCACGGCTTTCATCAGGCCAATATTGCCTTCTTGGATCAAGTCGGCGAGTTGTAACCCATAACCACTGTATGACCGCGCGATTTTTACCACAAACCGGAGATGTGACAATACGAGCTGACGGGCAGCTTCTAAGTCATTGATTTTTTGTAAACGTTCGGCGAGTGATTGTTCTTCCGCTTCTGTTAACAACGGAATTTGATTAACCCAGTGAATATAACCACCCAAACTGCCGGTGGATAGTGCGCTAGAGGCAAGTGCTAATGCGTTATTTTTCATAGGGCAGAATCATAGCATAGCCACTGAAAAATTCAATCCTTGCTACTTTAATGGGTGCGATTAAAAGTATAGGTTGTGTGAACGATCCTGCAGCCGCTCAATATGACTGCGAGCTGCAATGCAAATACTCAAAGAGTGATCGATGATATGACTGCCGAAGACAATCACTTGATAGCGAGTGGGAACTTGGATGTGTCTTTTTTCTCCCGAGCGCAGTCGTGTAAATTAAAAATTTCTCCGCAACTTCCGCGAGGGTGAAAAAAGACACATCCAAGTTCCCACTCGCTTGATAGTTCATTGTGGTTGCAGTCATATCGAACGCGCTGTTTCAATGTTTGCACAACCTATGCTTTTAATCGCACTTTACTTTAATCCATCTGCTCTGGTTGATTCAAAAACTGCGTGCTGATCAACCATGCGCTGATCAATCCCAGTAGGGCGGAAATGATAATGACCATTGCACCTTGCGATAAAGAAATGGGTTGCAATCGAAAAGGTGAGTGGTAAGTTTGCGCTAACCGTAAAATAGGCGATTGGAGTTGTCCTAAAAAAATCACTATCCATATCCAAGAAATAAAGCCGCCCAATAAACCATATAAAACACCGCAATAGGATAACGGTCTGCGAATATAGGCATTTGTTGCGCCAATTAATCGCATGACTTTAATTTCATTGCTATAACCTGATAATGATGCGCGTAATGCATAACCGATGATTAATATCACCGCGACGCCAAATATCAGTGTTAATGCATCCGTTAATCTTTTTCCAATCGCAATAATATCAAATAATCGTGCTACCCAATTCATATCCAATTGCGCAGTATCAACCACGGGCAATATTTTTAACGACATAAATAAAGTTTGAATAGTGGATGGACTTCGATAATGAGGTGCGGGCAAAACAGTGATAACACCCGGGATGGGATTGCTTTGAAAAAGCGATAACACGTTACTAAACGACACATTTTTTTGAAATGCTTTTAAGCCTTGCGTTGGAGAAATATAATGCGCTTGCGCAATTTGTGCATTGGCTCGCAATAATTGCAAGGTTGCGTCAACTTGCGTGGGCGTTGTACTTGTTTTGAGATAAAGTGAAATGGTAGGTGCTGAATTCCAAGTTGAATCAACTTGGCCTAAATTTTTCAACACAATAAAAAATCCCAACGGCAATGCAATGGCTATACTAATTACAATGATAGTAATGGTATTTAAAATCGGTGAACGCAATAATTCAATCCATGCAAACCGCATTGCGCGCACGTGCGCTAACATCCAGCGATTGAAATTTGAATGGGTATGGCTCATTGCTTGGTCTCACCATTTTGTAGCGTGATTATAGGGCATGACATTTGCGCAACAAGCGATAAATCATGTGTTGCAATTAACACGGTAACACCTACCGCATGAAATGCGCTAAATAATCGCAAAACTTCCATTGATAATTCTGGATCAAGATTTCCAGTCGGCTCATCTGCTAATAAAATATCAGGTTTATTCACTACAGCACGCGCGATACCGACACGTTGCTGCTCTCCAGAAGATAATGCAGCTGGAAATAATTTTTCTTTTGATAACAATCCCACTTTGTCTAAAGCTGCTTGGACACGTCGCTTCATTTCGCGATGACGATATCCGCTCATAACAAGCGGCAACGCAACGTTATCAAATACGGTGTGATTCTGGAGTAATTGGGGATTTTGATAAACCATGCCAATGCGCCCACGCAGTAGCGGAATGTGGTGTTTTGTTAAACGAGATAAATTGTGATGATTAATGTGAATTTGTCCTCGCGAAGGCGATTCAATATGCATCGCGAGTTTCAAAACAGTGGATTTTCCAGCACCAGAATGTCCTGTTAAAAAAACCATTTCGCCGGGTTTAACAGAAAATGAGACGTTCGATAATGCGTGGTGCCCGTTATATTCTTTAGCAACATTGATGAATTGAATCATTGTCCGTGCTATCCATTGTCCGTAAAATTATTCTGCTGTTTGAAATAAAGCATCCACAAAATCAGCAGCAACAAAAGGCTTTAAATCATCCATCTGTTCACCAACACCGATAAAGCGAATCGGTAATTGTGTGCGATGTGTGATTGCAAACACGATGCCACCTTTTGCAGTTCCATCTAATTTTGTCACACTGATGCCATTTAATCCAATAGCTTCATGAAATTCTTTTGCCTGATTTAAAGCATTTTGACCAATAGTCGCATCGATGATCAACATGGTTTCGTGCGGCGCATCCATATTCATTTTTTGCATCACGCGTTTTATTTTTTTCAACTCATTCATCAGATGCGCTTGTGTGTGCAATCGTCCAGCTGTATCTGCAATTAAAACGTCGATGTTGCGTGCTTGTGCTGATTGTAGCGCATCATAAATAACGGAAGCGCTATCGGCACCGGGTTGTTGCGCGATGACAGTGACATCATTGCGCTCGCCCCATACTTGCAATTGTTCGACAGCTGCGGCGCGAAACGTATCACCCGCTGCCAGCATCACAGTTTTGCCTTGTTTTTTATAATAATGGGCGAGTTTTGCGATGCTGGTTGTTTTTCCAGCGCCATTAACACCCACCATTAAGATCACATAGGGTTTTTGATTGATAATGAGCGGTTGTTCATACGGTTTTAATAGCGCGGTCATGTCAAATTTAAGCGCTTCGCTGATTGCCGCTGGATCTGATAGTTGTTTTCGGTCAACGCGCTCGGTGACTTTTTTGAGTAAATACTCTGTGGATTCTATGCCAATGTCTGCGGAAAGTAATAACGTTTCCAGTGATTCAAACAATGCGCCATCAATGGTTTTTTTACCCAACACGAGATTGGCCAAACCATCGGAGAAACTTTTTCGTGACCGTTTTAGGCCGTCACTTAAACGATTAAACCAACTTTTTTTGGAAGATTCTTCTGGTTGTGATTTTACTTCTTCGGTTGATTTTGATTTTAAAAATTGGAACATTGGTGTTATTACCTATAAAATAAAATGGATCTTAACGTGATTCTCAACTTTAAAATTGCAGCGAAGCAGCGAAGCGTTTGCGTGGTTTACTGAGAATGACGCGATCTTATCATTTTCAATGTCGACAAGGAATGTCATGCGTACTATTTTATTGTTGTTCGTTTCAGCCATTCTTATTCCAACCACACTTTTTGCCGAAAAAACAAGCGAATTTCAACTATCCAATGGTTTAAAACTGATTGTACGTGAAGATCATCGCGCACCCATTGTATTGAATTCAATTTGGTACAAAGTCGGTGGCAGTTATGAGTCAGATGGTGAGACGGGGATTTCACACATGCTAGAGCACATGATGTTTAAAGGCACAAAAGCAAATGGTCCCGGTGTTTTTAATAAAATTATTGGGACGGGTGGTGGTGATAACAATGCCAATACTGCTGAAGATTTTACGGTGTATTTTGAAACGGTTTCGCCTGAAAAATTGGATACCATTTTTCGTTTAGAAGCAGATCGGATGCAACATTTATTATTGGGAAATAAAGAATTTAAGACAGAACAAAAAGTAGTGATGGAAGAGCGGCGCATGCGCGTGGATGATAATCCACAATCGATGACTTATGAACGTTTGCGTGCAGCAGCATTTGTAAATAGCCCTTATCATCATCCGGTGATTGGTTGGATGACGGATATTGAACATTACACCACAGATGATTTGCGCAGATGGTATCAGCAATGGTATGCACCTAACAATGCAGTGATGATTGTTATCGGAGATGTGAATGCAGAGCAGGTATTTACTCAAGTCAAAAAATATTTTGGCGCAATCAAATCATCAAAAATTCCCGTATTAAAACCACGTCATGAAATTCAATCGTTGGGTGAAAAAACAGTAGCGGTGCATTTACCTGCGCAATTGCCCTGGCTGGCAATGAGTTATCAAGTGCCAGCTTCTTCTTATACATTATTGGTGTGTGAAACTATTTTAAGCGGGGGAAGCAGTTCACGATTTTCAAATGATTTAATTCGAGGCAATCAAGTCGCAGTTGAAGCGGATGCAGGTTATAGTTTATATCATTTACATAACACTTTATTTGTTCTGTCAGGAACACCTACACCTAAAATATCTATTTTACAGCTAAAAAATGCATTTTTGGATGAAGTGCATCGTTTGCAAACAACGCTGGTTTCGCAAGATGAATTGAATCGTGTGAAGGCGCAATTGATTGCGGGTCGAACTTATCAAAATGATTCTTTGATGAAACAAGCGTTTGATTTGGGTGAACCAGAAATGGTGGGATTGTCGTGGAAGCAAAGCGAACAATTTGCGGCGAAAATACAATTGGTCACGCCTGAAGATATTCGGGCGGCAGCGCAAAAATATTTTACACAAAATAATTTAACGGTGGCGGAGTTAGTGCCTTCGTAGAGACGTCGATTTATCGCGTCTCAGATCTTTGATTAAGTATGGAGCGTGATCGAAGATCTGAGACGCGATAAATCGACGTCTCTACGTCAAATACATGCATTTATAAGCAGGATCTTTATGAAAAAAATTCTTATAATTATTTTTTTACTTTACGCAACGAACATCTTTGCTGAAAAACCACTATTAAATATCCAACACTGGGATTTAAAAAATAAAACGCGCGTATTTTTTATTCATCGCACTGAATTACCTATTCTTGACTGCAAATTGGTTTTTTCTGCGGGTTCGGTGCGCGACGAAAATCAAGAAGGATTAGCGACATTAACGAATTCAATGCTTAATGAAGGTGCAAAAAATTTATCATCCAATCAAATTGCGCAACTATTTGAAACCAATGGCGCGGAATTTAATTTGTTTGTAGATCGCGATATGGCCGGCATGACATTGCGCACACTGGTAGATCCAAAGTATTTAAACCCAGTATTGAAAAATGTTGAAGATATTATTACATCACCTACTTTTCCAGAATCGGAATTAAATAGATTAAAACAACAAGTCATAGCACAAATAAAATCGGAGCAACAAAATCCTTCGCAATTAGCGAGTAACCAATTTTACTTGTTGCTTTATCCGCAAAATGCTTATGCACATAATCCATTGGGTGACATCGCATCTGTCAATCAAATAAAACAAAGTCAATTAATGGAATTTTATAAAAAATATTACACGGGCGCGAATGCCAATTTAATTTTGGTTGGTGATATTTCAGAATCTAAGGCAAAAGCAATTGCTGAAGAAATCGCAGGAAATTTACCAGAAGGAAGTGCGGCATCGAAATTGCCGCTTGCAAAAAATCAGCTCGAAATGGTTCATAAAGAAATAGATTTTCCATCTTCTCAAAGCACATTAATTATTGGTCAGGTGGGTATTACACGCGAAAATCCCGATTATTTTCCACTCATTTTAGGAAATGAAGTTTTGGGGGGATTACCCTTGTCATCTATTTTATATGATGAGGTGCGTGAAAAACGCGGATTGGCATATAGCATTGGCAGTGCTTTTAATCCATGGCAATATCGCGGGCCATTTATGATTTATTTGCAAACCAAATCATCTACTGTTTCTGTTGCAGATAATTTGGCAATGCAAATATTGAAAAATTTTATTCAAAATGGTCCCACTGAAGCACAGTTAGTTGCTGCAAAGAAAAATATGATTGCTGCGCTTCCGTTAGCATTATCTTCAAATAGCGGTATTTTGGCTACGATGACTAATATTGCATTTTATCATCGACCGTTGGACTTTATTGATAGCTATCAAAAAAATGTTGAGGCAGTGACGCAAGATGAAGTGAAAAATGCGTTTCAAAAAAATGTGGATGTGAATAGGTTGGTGACGGTGATTGTGGGGTCTTCAGAGACCGAACGTCAGCAATGAGTATTTTGAAATAATAAATACGCGATCGTACGTGTATCTTTGTGTTTTTTAACAGTCCAATTTTTGGGAAGTAACGATAAATCAACGCTATTTTTTTCGAACTCACAATAAATCAATGCATTTGGATTTAATAATTCTCTGGATTCTAGTAATTCGCATGCTGGCAATATGAATTTTTTTTGAAAAGGAGGGTCTACAAACACGATATCAAATTTTTTATTTTGTATCGCATTTTGCAGCATAAAATCGCATTGTAAAAATTCAGCGTTGGTCATTTGCAGGCGTGTTGCATTTTCTTTTAATGTGTTTATAACATTTTTTGAGATGTCACAAAATGTGACGTGTTTTGCGCCGCGGGATAATGCTTCAAAGCCTAATGCGCCGCTGCCGGCAAAAATATCTAAGCAAACGCTGTTTTCTATATAATCTGCAAGCCAATTAAATAATGTTTCGCGAATACGATTATGTGTTGGACGCAAGCCTTCTTCTTCAGTAAAAATAATTTTTCGCGAACGGTGTTTGCCGGCGATAATGCGGAGTTCGGAAGGTTTTTTATACATCAATATTCGACGCGGAGAGTGCATTTTTCTCGATAAATTCACGGCGCGGATCGACTTGATCGCCCATCAATGTGGTAAATATTTCATCGGCGCGCACGGCATCTTCAATCGTGACTTTTAACAAACGTCGTGTTTCTGGATCCATCGTTGTTTCCCACAATTGCTCGGGATTCATTTCTCCCAAACCTTTGTAGCGAGAAATCACCAAACCTTTTTTACCTTGCGCTAAAAGCCATTCATACGCCTGATCAAATTCAGTAATCGCTTTGGTTTGTTCGCCACGCACAATACGCGCACCATTTTCCAAAAAGCCCGTGATTGTTTTACTCCAACGTGCGATAGATTGATAATCGTGACAACGGAAAAAATCGTCATCTAATTCGATTTCAGTTTCAATACCATGCTTCTTTTCAATCACAACGGGATAAAACAAATGATTGTCTTTGTTTTGTTTTGTAACAACAGCGTATTTTGTACCTAATTCTGAAGTGTTTTTTGCAAGTGTGTCATTTAACAAAGTTGCCCATTGCGCAACATGCGTTTCATTATTTAATTCTGATGCGTCGATCATATGCATTGATTTTAACTGTTGCACAATAAATTTGGGGTAATGAATAGCGAGGCGATCAATTGCACGCTGTGCACGATAAAAATCATCCGCTAACGTTGCAATCGCACTTTCTGAAATTGCGGGCGCACTTTCACTGACGTGTAATTTTGCACCTTCTAATGCCAGCTGTAATAAATATTGATGTAATGCATCATCATCTTTTGCATAAACTTCTTGTTTGCCTTTTTTAATTTTATAAAGCGGTGGTTGTGCAATATAAACGTGTCCGCGCTGAATTAATTCTGGCATTTGTCGATAAAAAAATGTGAGTAGCAATGTGCGAATATGCGATCCATCCACATCGGCATCGGTCATGATAATGATATGGTGATAACGCAACTTGTTAGGATCGTATTCTTCGCGACCAATGCCACAGCCGAGCGCAGTGATTAATGTGCCCACTTCTTGCGAAGCAATCATTTTATCAAAACGCGCTTTTTCGACGTTTAAAATTTTTCCTTTGAGTGGCAAAATTGCCTGATTTTTGCGATCGCGCGCTTGTTTTGCAGAACCACCCGCAGAATCACCCTCAACCAAATACAATTCACACAATGCAGGATCGCGTTCTTGGCAATCGGCTAATTTTCCAGGCAAGCCAGCGATGTCTAAAACGCCTTTACGACGTGTTAAATCACGCGCTTTTCGTGCAGCTTCTCGTGCACGTGCGGCCTCGATGATTTTCATAGCGATTGTTTTTGCTTGCGTGGGATTTTCTAATAAAAAATTATTGAGATATTCAGCGACGGCGCCTTCAACAACCGGTTTAACATTCGAAGAAACCAGTTTGTCTTTCGTTTGAGATGAAAATTTGGGGTCGGGGACTTTGACCGATAAAACGACCGTTAATCCTTCGCGCGCATCATCACCTGTGGTTTCTACTTTTGCTTTTTTAGCAACACCCGAGGCTTCGATGTACTGATTTAATGTGCGGGTTAATCCACCGCGCAAACCTGCTAAGTGTGTTCCACCGTCTTTTTGCGGAATATTATTTGTGAAGCAAAAAATATTTTCTTGAAAGCCTTCGTTCCATTGCAATGCTGCTTCGACAATAATGTCGTCTTTTTCGGTGGTAAAATAAATCACATCGGGATGAACAGGTACTTTGTTGCGATTTAAATGTTCAACAAATGCTTTGATACCGCCTTCATATTGAAAAACGTCTTCTTTTCCGGTTGCTTCTTCTTTGAGAGTAATTTTGACGCCGGAATTTAAAAATGATAATTCTCGTAACCGACCACATAATATATCGTAGTGAAAAACGACGTCGGTAAATATCTCTTCGCTTGGCGTAAATTGCACAATAGTGCCCGTACGTGTTGTATCTCCGATTGCCTCGAGCGGCTTTTGCGGAACACCCATGCGATATTCTTGGTAATAGGTTTTGCCATTTTTGTAAATGGTTAATATAAGCTCTTTTGAGAGCGCATTGACGACAGAAACACCCACGCCATGTAATCCGCCAGAAACTTTATAGCTACTATTATCAAACTTACCGCCCGCGTGCAGGATCGTCATAATAACTTCAGCAGCTGAACGACCTTCTTCGGGGTGAATATCTGTTGGAATACCACGACCATTATCGCTTACCGACACAGAGCCGTTACTGTGAATCGTAACGACGATGTTATTGCAATAGCCTGCTAGCGCTTCGTCAATTGCGTTGTCGACGACTTCAAAAACCATGTGGTGCAAACCGGTACCGTCATCGGTGTCACCGATGTACATGCCGGGGCGTTTGCGAACGGCGTCAAGGCCTTTGAGGACTTTGATGGATGAGGAATCGTAGGTCGAATTTACGGGTTCTGTTGACATAGGATTGATTCGTTTTTTGTTGTATTCTTGCGGTTTTTTAATGATGAAATCATATCACAATCTCTGTGATTTTTCTCTTTATTTTGATGGGTTTTCGTCCAGCTGACGCTGGCGCGAGGTTAAAAGCGTCGATCTTTCTTTAAAATTCATTAGTTGTCGTTAAAATGCATGGAAATGTAGTAATTGTGTCTAGATTGCGCTTCGAAGAGGGTTTCGCATTCGCTGACGCTCGGCTTCTGAACCATATCACTAGGACTGCGTGTATATTGGTTCGGCGCTGCGTCGCTATCGACGTATATATCTATTTCACTAGCACATAATAGCGCGCGCTCAGCACAGCGCTGCGTCACTTACTGGTATTGTGCGCGCTAGCAGGGCGTTACAACACCATGTTTCACGTGAAACATTTTATTTTCATGATTCCGGTCGTATATATCTTGTAAATCGTGCGATTCAATACCTGTAATAAACACCTGCGCACATAAACCCATCAAAATCTCAGTAACAAGAACGCGCTTTTGCGGATCTAGCTCTGACGGAAGATCGTCAATTAAATAAATGGGGGTTTTTGACGTACAAGAATGCAAGTGCACACCCTGCGCTAATCGCAACGCATACGACACTAATTTTTGTTGTCCTTGCGACAATCCATCCTGAACAGGTAAGTCATTAACAGTAAGCATAAGATCGGCGCGATGCGGACCATACAAACTATGCCCAATCATTGTTTCACGTGAAACATTTTGGTTTAAACAGGCGTCCAATGTGATATTTCTATCCCAACCGGGAAAATAATCGACAGATAGTGGGGTGTTTTCTAGTAAAACAGGCGCTATTTTATTAAATACAGGCAAAAAATCATCTAGATAAGCCTTACGCAATAAATTTAACGCTTCACCCGCTTTTGAAAACTGCTCATTCCAAATCAGAAGCTCGTTTCGAGGCGCACGCGCTTTCAGCGCCGCATTTCGCTGTATCAATATCTTCTGATATGTTTTCCATTGAGAATAAAAAAGTGGGTTTGTATGAAACAACCCCCAATCTAAAAATTGGCGGCGACATTTTGGGCCATCGCTGAGTATACGATGACTGTCTGAACCGATAAATTGAATGGGTAATGCGTATGATATTTCGGCAATAGAATGCATTGTTTCTTCATTAAATCGAATCTGAAGATAACCATCGCGTGAACGCTGCAAGCCAATTTGTAATAACACATCATCGGAATGCAAGCGTGCAAAAAGCATCAACTGATCTTCTGACTGCTGAATCACATGGTTATGCTGATGCGTTCGAAAAGATTTTCCTGCGCCTAAATAATATATCGCCTCTAAAACACTGGTTTTTCCTGCGGCATTATCGCCAAAAAATAAATTAAATTGTGGCGCGCAATCAATCTGAGTGCTACAAATATTTCGTAATTGGGTAATTTGCAAAGAAGTGATATGCACAAAAACTCTAATATTATCAATAGGTTAAGTTGTATGTTATATGGGCACACAAGAATTCTAAAATTTCCCGCATGTGATTACAAAGCATAAGCTTTAAACGCACCCCACAGCACTAGTTGAAAAGCAATTGATATAGTATATTCAATCTCTATTATTTTACAGGGATGTTTCATTATGAAAAAAAGTACGCGCGCGCTTTGTTTTTCACTCTTCGCATTATCCTCTTCTGCATTCGCACATCACGGTCATTTTTATACAGCCGCAGACGTTGGAATTTTTACCGCTGATTTTGATAACGCCTACATCCAACAACCATTCACAGGGATTTCTGTATTCCAAAATTTTCAAGACGTAGCATTACAAAATGGATACACCGGTGGTCTTGAATTAGGATATAGCCGACGTTTTCACCATCGTTATTTTTGGGGCGCAGAAGTTTCTGGCAATATCAATTCGCGCGCTGCGGTTTATCAAGCAGGTGTGCAAAGCTCCTCTTTTTACGACAAAACACGCATTAATGGAAATATGGATTTCGACTTTGTTCCCGGCATAAAACTCACACGCACTATTTCTGCTTTCATGAAATTAGGTGTTTCGATTGCGTGGATAAAAGACAATTTGACATCACCCGTCGGATATTTTGCCACAATGACAAATTATTCTAATGCAAACACAGCTGTAGGTTTTGCAGCGGGTTTAGGCGTTTCAAAATTAATCTCCAAACATTGGTCGTTATTTTCCGAAGCGGATTATCACGATTACGGCACAATTAATTTTGTCAGCTTTCAAAATTATTCATACAGCTATGCACATTCAACACGCGCTTATTCTTATGACGTTGTGGCGGGTGCGGCATATAAATTTGCATAAAATCGCTTAAAACAAGGATGTTTTATGAAAAAAATTTTTATGGGCGCACTATTAGTTTGCGCAGCGCAAGCCACTTATGCAGACGTCATTTATCCCGCGCAAGGTGGCGAATACGTCGTTCCCACTTCCAGCTATCGCTTACCATCAGATCTTGCAAATCATATTCAACGTTCATTCAATGTGTATTTTAAATCCGACGCTCCGAATGCGAGCGCTTCACCATCATCAACATGCGAAACACCGGCATCATTAGCATGTGTTTATGGATTAACAACGCAAGTACCCGGCTGTCCGATCAGCAGCACAACTGCACTGCCCGCTGGTATTTCTGGCAATGGCGGTTCAGGAACCACAATTGGTGTTGTGGAAGGTGGTGACAATGAAAATCAACTGAGTGATTTTAATACCTACTCAACACAATTCCATCTGCCACTATCGCCAAATCCTGCCAATCCCACTGAAACCGCAGGCGCTCTCAATATTTATTATTGCGATTCGTCAAGCACACCTGGCGCCACTTGTAAATTAGCCAGTGGTGTCAGTCCACCACCAACACCCACTCAAGCCGCGCAAACAGAACACGTGTTAGATATTCAAATGATTCATGCGATGGCACCATACGCGACGATTGATGAAGTCGAGGCTGCATCACAAACAAATAACGACATGGCTGTTGCTATCAGTTATGCACTTGCACTCGTCAAAGCACATAATTCATCGGGTGGCGGATTTGTTTCCGATAGTTATGGCGCGCAAGAACACAGCTCGGAAACATCAGAAGACGCTAAGTTTAATCAACAAGGTGGCATTCTCATCGCAAGTAGTGGCGATTATTCTGCGCCAGCAACTTATCCCGCTAGCTCACCCTATGTGATTGGCGCCGGTGCGAGCAGCGTTGTGCGTGATGCCAACGGAAATTATGTCAGTCAATCTGCTTGGAACGTTAATTTATACAATGAGCAAATCGGGCAAAAATCAGGTACCAGCGGCGGACCCAGTCTCTATGAATCACGTCCTGCTTTTCAAAATTTTGTGGCAAAAATTGTGGGCACGCAACGTGGCACTCCAGATTTTTCAGCGGATGGCGATCCAAATACAGGTGTATGCGTTTACTCTACTTACGACGGCGGCTGGTTAAAAGATGGTGGCACAAGCGCTGCTGCGCCGCAGTTGGCGGGAATTCTCGATACGAGTGCTTATTCAGTGACCTCAACTACAACCACGCAAAGTTTTCTAACCCAAGTCTACGAAAATACATTCGTAAATTACTATTCAAACTGGCAAGACATTATTGCGGGTAACAACGGATATCCTGCGTTAGCGGGTTATGATTTTGTAACTGGTTTGGGAACGCCGTTGGGGTATGGCGGAAAATAGTTCCTTAATCCCCCTTTAAAAAAAGGGGGAAATATTGTTGGAGAATTCAATTGAAAAATATCACTAAAATTATTGCGATCGGCATTAGCGCTTTTGCAGGAAATAGTTTTGCGCATTCGTTTAATCTCAATTTAAATCTTGGCGCAAGCTTTTCGCGGTTATCCAATAGCCCATACGTATCACCCAGTGCGGGATTAACAAATTCCTATCAAAGTAATGAACCCACACAAACGAATTTTTTTATTGGCGGCGGCGCTGAATACGATTTTAATCAATTCGCCACAGCGCCTTTAACACTGGGACTCGATGCATCTGTCGACGATATCGATTTAGGTGCAGTGCAAGGCGTTGAAGTGCCCAATGTCACTGCTGGTTTTACTGATACACTCAATTATTCATTGCGATCAAAAAGTATCGCGTTGCTATTTGGGCCAAAATTAATTGATTCAGCGTGTCGTTTTCAGCCTTATATTTTCGGTGGCGTTGGCGCAAGCTGGAATACATTATCCAACTTTGGCGAAAGCCTTGTTACAGGTAGCGGCGCTGCTGTGTCGCCTTATCCCTACACTAATCAAACCAATGTAGGTTTTGCTTATGACGCAGGTGCTGGCGTGCAATATGCACTGATAAAAACACCGCGAAATAATACATTATTTGTGCGTCTCGAAGGTCAATATATTAATTTAGGCATGTCGCAATTAGGTCCAACCGCAATACAAAATACTAATAGTCGCTTCACGATTAATCCCACCACAACTGTGCTCGTCAACTGTGGTTTAACCTACCAATTTCATTAGGAGAAGTGCTGTGACGCATTTTAAAAAAATTGCTGCTGTGATGATGATCGGTGTTGCTTCACATGGATTTGCATCAGACACAAGCACAACTACTTTTGATATTTCACCTGCGGTCACAGCCATTACTTTGTCTAGCGATGGCTCAACGAGCGTGCTGTATACGATCACCAACAATTGGCAAAGTCCAGCATCTATCCCGGGTATTTCTGTCACACCCGGTTATGACACCGCGGGGCAAAATTTAAGTATCCAATCAAGCACAGACACTTGCGATGGCGCAACATTAGCGCCAAGAGCAACGTGCACATTCAGGGTCATTATTCCAGGCGCCAATCAACCCTCCAGTTTTACGCTAAATCCCAGGGTGTGTGGTTTTTATGGTGCTACTTGCTCCTACGCGCAACTCCAACCGGTTGCAGTCAGTGTATACACGCCTTTATTTCCAACACGTGCCTACGAACAACTTGATACGAGCGGAACCGGATATCAACTCGTCGGTATTAATGTTGCAAACACGAGCGATATTATTAGAACATCGCTCAGCGCTTTTATCAGCAGTAACACAGGCGCAGTTGCGGTTTCCAATGATGGCAGCACAGTATATGTTGCGGGCAATACCGTCAGTGGCCCGGTCATTCAAGTGTATACCGTTTCTGCATCATCATTAACGCTTTCAAAAACAATCAACCTTACATCCACAACAGACAGTTTCGACTTTGCCATGGCGCTAACACCCGACAGCACAAAATTATTTATTGCTGCGAAAAATACCACTAATAGCAACAAATCGAATATTTATTCCGTCAAAACAAGTAGTGGCAGCGTCACCACATTAGCATCAAACGTTAGTCTTTTGGTGGGAACCAATAGTGTTGTGGCTTCACCCGATGGAACGACGGTTTATATCTCAACGAATTATCCTTCTGGCAGTGGCGGCACAGGTATACTCGCGTTTTCAACAACAGCAACTTCTGTTTCCAGTTCAGATTTTATGTCAGGAATCTCGCCCGCATTACCATCAGATGATCATCCAGCGCTTGCGATGGATCCAGGCGCAAATATTCTTTATGTTGCGAATAAAGCAGCGGCAACGCTTTATCAAATTACCGTCAGTGGCACGACGGGCTCGGTAGATTATTACGATATCCCCATTGGAGATGCGACCTCAACTTCAAATCCAAAAGGCATGGCTGTTTCTGCCGATGGCAGCACGGTTTATGTCACAAGAAATAATGATAACAAAGTAACATCGCTCAACGCGGCCAATAATAATTTTAATGCAAAAAATTCTGCAACAATTACTTCACCTTTTGGTGCAGCATTAACACCAGATGGCACACAACTGTATATAACAGAAACCACGGGCGGCACAAATACTGCGGTGGTTAACACATCGGCTTTTACAACAGCACCTACTTTAGTGAGCGTTGGTCAAGGCTCAGAAACAACTGGCAACTTCATGGGGCCTTAATTTAAGGCTCCCGCATTCATATCATCGCTATTCTCTTACCAAGCAAAATACTTTACTATTGCTAAATTTTATCAAGCGCCACAATAGGAACACTGTGGAATATCTATCATGTCCAAGAGGGAATCCATGTCAACTTCAAGAATCTTTACATCCGAATCTGTTTCAGAAGGTCATCCAGACAAAATCGCCGATCAGGTATCTGATGCTGTATTAGATGCGATATTAACAAAAGACAAACATGCGCGCGTTGCCTGCGAAACATTGGTTAAAAATGGCATGGTGATGGTTGCGGGTGAAATTACCACGACGGCATGGGTAGACATAGAGCATATCGCTCGCGAAACCATTAGAGACATCGGATACAATAATCCCAGTTACGGATTCGACAGTGAGGCATGCGCCGTCGTCTCTGCAATAGGTAAACAATCACCCGATATCGCTTTAGGCGTTGATCATCGTGATGATAAAGACCTGGGCGCGGGTGATCAAGGACTTATGTTTGGGTATGCAACCAACGAAACACCCGAATTAATGCCTGCACCAATCATGTATGCACATCGACTTGTGAAAAAACAATCTGAAATCAGAAAATCGGGTCAATTAAAATGGCTGCGTCCGGATGCTAAAAGCCAAATTACGATCCGTTATGAAAAAGACAAACCCGTTGCGGTTGATTGCGTCGTATTATCCACGCAACACGATCCCGACATCGCACAAAAAGAGCTTCAAGAAGCGGTGATGGAATTAATTATTAAACCCGTCATTCCTGCAAACTGGTTACACAAAGACACAAAATATTTTATCAATCCCACAGGGCGTTTTGTGGTGGGTGGTCCGGTTGGTGATTGTGGATTAACCGGTCGTAAAATTATTGTGGATAGTTATGGTGGTATGGCGCGTCATGGCGGCGGATGTTTCTCTGGAAAAGATCCTTCAAAAGTCGATCGTTCGGGTGCCTACGTTGCAAGATATGTTGCAAAAAATATTGTAGCGGCGGGCTTAGCTGATCGTTGTGAAGTACAAATTTCTTATGCAATCGGCATACCACAACCCACTTCTATTTTAGTAGAAACATTTGGCACGCATAAAATCCCCGAAGAAAAAATTGCAGAATTAGTCAAACAACATTTTGATTTACGTCCGCGCGCCATTATTGATGTTTTAAATTTATTAAATCCGATTTACAAACAAACTGCGGCGTATGGGCACTTCGGTCGAGATGATTTGAATTTGCCGTGGGAAAAAACGGATAAAAAAGATTTGTTAAAATAATTTTGGGAATACAAACATGCCAACTATCGCAAAAAAACCATCTATCAAAAAAACCGCTGTAACATTACAAGATTACAAAGTCGCTGACATGACATTAGCAGACTGGGGTCGCAAAGAAATTGCGATTGCAGAAACTGAAATGCCCGGATTAATGTCGCTTCGCAAAGAGTTCGGCAAACAAAAACCCTTAAAAGGTGCGAGAATCGCAGGGTGTTTGCACATGACGATTCAAACGGCTGTATTAATTGAAACATTAATTGCGTTGGGCGCAGAAGTTCGCTGGTCATCCTGTAATATTTTTTCCACACAAGATCACGCGGCGGCAGCCATCGCAGCAAAAGGCATTCCTGTTTTTGCATGGAAAGGTGAAACAGAAAAAGAATATGATTGGTGTATTGAGCAAACATTAAATGGGCCGAATAATTGGCAGCCTAATATGATTTTAGATGATGGCGGCGATTTAACGATAATTGTCCATGAAAAATATCCAAACATCATGAAAAATATTCGTGGTATTTCTGAAGAAACAACCACGGGCGTGCATCGTTTATATGACATGGCAAAAGCGGGCACATTAAAAGCGCCTGCTTTTAACGTTAATGATTCTGTTACAAAATCAAAATTCGATAATTTATATGGTTGTCGTGAATCATTGGTTGATGCAATTAAGCGTGCAACAGATGTCATGATCGCCGGAAAAATTGCAGTGGTGTGTGGTTATGGTGATGTTGGCAAAGGATGTGCACAAGCATTGCGTGGTTTGGGTGCGCGCGTATGGATTACAGAAATTGATCCGATTTGCGCATTACAAGCAATGATGGAAGGTTATGATGTGGTGACAATGATCGAGGCGGCGAGCAAAGCCGACATTTTTGTCACCGCAACCGGTTGCCGCGATATTATTTTGCATGATCATATGGTGCAAATGAAAAACCAAGCGATCGTGTGTAATATCGGACATTTTGATTTAGAAATTGATGTGGCGTCTTTAAAAAAATACACTTGGGAAAACATCAAACCACAAGTAGATCAAATTATTTTTCCCAATGGAAAACGCATCACTCTTTTAGCGATGGGACGTTTGGTGAATTTAGGGTGTGCAACAGGACACCCGAGCTTTGTAATGTCGAATTCATTTACCAACCAAGTGCTCGCGCAAATGGAATTGTGGAAAAATAGCGAAAAATACGACAGAAAAGTGTATGTATTACCAAAACATCTTGATGAAAAAGTAGCGCAATTACATTTAGAGAAAGTCGGCGCGAAGTTAACAACGCTAACAACAGCGCAAGCAAAATATTTAGGTATTGATAAAAAAGGGCCGTTTAAACCGGAATATTATCGTTATTGATGGGACGCACTGGGTGTTGAGCTTTCTACAAAACGCGCGCCTTACCGGGACGCGCCTCTGTAGCGCTTCGATTTTAGCGATGTGCTTGTTGCGAAGATCTACGGTAGCACACCCGGCAGTGCGTGAATCAACTCTCACTACTTTATCCCTAATTCTTCACAAAAATCACCACTTTCTATCCACAAAAAGAAAATTTATAACTGATTGATTTAAAATAAAATAAAAATGTTATCCACATATTAACAACCGATTATCATCAATCAGCAATGGTTTCCAGCAACTAAAGGGTTTTTTAAAAAACCGCATTGAAGTTATGTTATGAACTCGTTATAGTGGTAATACTTCTTTTTCAACAAACAATTTAAGGACAATCCCCGTGAAAAAAACAATGCATAGGACACTCATTTCGATTGCCATTACCGCTCTCATGTGTCTCGGTGGCGCGGCAATTGCAGCTGACACAACACCGACAACTGGAATGCAAACTTCATCATTTACACCTGCACAAGTAGATCAGTTACAGGGCATTATTAAAAGTTATCTCATCAGCAATCCACAAGTACTTGTTGAAGCATCGCAAGCATTGCAAGCACAACAAGAAAAACAAATGCAAACAACGGCGATGTCTGCCATCCAAAAAAATAAAACTGCATTGTTTGACGATACGCAATCACCCAGCATAGGAAACAAAACATCAGCGGTAACACTTGTTGAATTTTTTGATTACCAATGCGGACACTGTCGTGAAATGGCACCACAAGTTGAAAAATTAATTTCGGAAGACAAAAATCTACATATGGTATTTAAAGAACTGCCGATTTTTGGTGGTATGTCTCAGTATGCTGCAAAAGCTGCGTTGGCCGCTGCAATGCAACCCGATAAATATTATACGTTCCATAATTTATTATTAACGACCAGCAATCCACTGACGAAAGAAAGTGTTATGGAAATTGCGAAAAAAGCAGGGCTAGATGTTGCAACCCTGAAAAAAGATATGGACAGCCCAGCAATTGAAAAACAACTCAAAGATAATTTTCAATTAGCGCAAGAACTTAAAGTAATGGGTACGCCAACATTTGTTATCGGCAATAAAGCACAAACAAAATTTGCTTATATTCCAGGCGCTACTTCGCTGGATAATTTACAAGAACAAATTAAATCAGTGCAATAAAATTGGCGTAGAGACGCGATTTATCGCGTCTCTTCTCTATGAAGAAGCCTTATGTATCCCTCTAAAAAACCACTCACCTTCCAAGAAATCATTTTCACACTACAACAATTTTGGGCAAATCAAGGTTGCGTCATTTTACAACCGCTCGATCTTGAAGTGGGCGCAGGCACTTTTCATCCTTCGACATTTTTACGCGCTATCGGACCAGAACCGTGGAATGCCGCATTTGTGCAACCCTCGCGTCGTCCAACAGACGGGCGTTACGGCGAAAATCCCAATCGTGGCCAGCATTATTATCAATTTCAAGTCATGTTAAAACCGTCGCCAGATAATATTCAAAACATCTATTTAGATTCATTGCGCGCATTGGGCATTGATCCTTTGTTGCATGATATTCGTTTTGTTGAGGACAATTGGGAATCGCCCACATTAGGCGCCTGGGGTTTAGGCTGGGAAGTTTGGCAAGATGGCATGGAAATCACGCAATTTACTTATTTCCAACAAATCGGCGGTTTACCTTGCAATCCTGTCACAGGCGAAATCACTTATGGGTTAGAACGTCTGGCGATGTTTTTACAAGGCAAAGACAGCATGTTTGATTTAATCTGGACCGAAAATATATCGGGCACTATCACCTACAAAAATGTTTTTCATCAAAACGAAGTTGAAATGTCTGCTTTTAACTTCGAACATGCCGACACAAAAAAATATTTTGAATTATTTGATTTTTATGAGGCCGAGGCAAAACGATTTATCGAATTACAACTACCCTTGGTCGCTTATGAAATGGTTTTAAAAGCCTCTCACACATTTAATTTATTGGATGCGCGCGCCGCCATTTCCGTTTCAGAAAGACAACGATTTATTTTACGTGTACGCACTTTAAGTTTTGGTGTTGCGAATGCTTATTATGCCGCGCGCGAAGCACTTGGATTTCCATTATTAACGTGATTTTTAACTTGCTTCGCTATGTGCGAGTGAGATATGACAGGCAAAACAATATGAACCTGAATGCGAGTGGGAACTTGGATGTGTCTTTTTTTCACTCTTACCGGTACTTTATATAGAAGTGCTTATCAATATCGTAAGAGTGAAAAAATGGCACGTCCAAGTCACCCACGAGCAGATCGATAATTGCGCCTGTCATATCGAACGATTACTGAATTTATTTATCATGAATGATTGAATTATGAATAAACAAGATTTTCTACTAGAAATCGGCTGCGAAGAAATTCCTGCAAATATGCAGCAAACGTTATCGCATAATTTACGCGAACAACTATCGCAATTATTATCTGAAAATAAATTAACATTCACAAATATAAAATGTTTTTCAACACCCCGTCGCTTAGCAATTATTGTAAATGAATTAGACACCATCCAACCCGCACAATCCTTTGAACGCCAAGGTCCTGGACTACAAGAAGCATACGATAAAAATGGCACACCCACTTTAATGTGCATCGGATTTGCAAAATCATGCGGCGTTTCAGTAGATCAATTAGAAACAAAAGAAACACCCAAAGGAAAACGTTTATTTTGTGTATCAAAAAAACCAGGGCAGCAAACCAAAGAATTACTTCCTGAGATTGTATCTAAAGCGATTTCAAAACTTTCAATTCCAAAACCCATGCGCTGGGGAAATCACACCACCTCATTTATTCGACCCGTACATTGGGTTGTTATGTTGTTTGGTGATGAATTAATTCCCGCAGAGATTTTGGGTCAAAAAACAACGCGCGACACACTCGGTCATCGATTCCACCATCCAAAACCCATTCGCATTTCAAAACCCAGCGAATATAATTTATTGCTTTACTCACAAGGTTTTGTGATCGCAGATTTCGAAGCACGTAAAAACGTCATTCAAAAATCAATCCGCGCTTTAGAAAATGACAATCAAAAAGTAATTGTTGATGAGAATTTATTGGATGAAGTCACGGGATTGGTTGAATGGCCCGTCGTATTAAAAGGCACGTTTGATAAGAGCTTTTTAACAGTCCCCAAAGAAGCGTTAATGACTGCCATGAAAACACATCAAAAATGTTTTCCTGTCGTAGATAAAAATGATCAGCTATTGCCATATTTTATTTTAACCAGCAATATTATGAGCAAAAATCCGGAGATGGTTGTTGCGGGAAATGAACGTGTTATCCGTGCACGATTATCTGACGCCGCATTTTTCTATCAACAAGATTTATCGCGCTCATTATTAAATCGATTGCCGCAACTTGATTCTATTATTTTTCAAGATCAACTCGGCAGTTTGGGTGATAAAACACAGCGACTTATTAAATTAATAACCCATCTTTCCAAAAAAATAAATTTGGAAAATGCGCATGCAAAACGCGCAGCACAATTATGCAAATGTGATTTAGTCACAGGCATGGTAAGCGAATTTCCTAACCTGCAAGGCATTATGGGGTGTTATTACGCGTTACACGATCAAGAATCAGAAAATGTTGCCACAGCAATCCGAGAACATTATTTACCGAAATTTTCAGGTGATGTTTTACCACAAACAGAAATGGGTGTTTGTTTAGCATTGGCCGATCGAATTGATACACTGACAGGTATCATCGGTATCGGAAAAATTCCCACAGGTGACAAAGATCCATTTGCACTGCGCAGAACGGCGCACGGCATTGTGCGTCTTTTAATTGAAAAAAAACTAGATATTGATTTACTGGGTTTATTAAAAGAATCTAAAAAATTATTTGCGGTAGAATTATCTAATCAGAATGTGATTAATGACACATTTGATTTTATCATGGGTCGATTAAAATCATATTACATTGAACAAGGTATTGCGGTTGAAGTTTTCGAAGCGGTCAATGCACGCAAACCATCCTCGCTCTTTGATTTTGATCGACGTGTAAAAGCAGTGATGCATTTTCAAAAGTTGCCTGAAGCAATTAGTTTGGCTGCAGCCAATAAACGCGTACTCAATATTTTAAAAAAACAAACCACAAAATTATCCTGCGCGCATAGTAAATATTTTGAATTTCCAGCAGAGCACGAATTGGATAAAAAATTAGATATCTGTGCAAATGCCGTCAATGCACTCTATGAAAAAGCAGATTACGAAAAAGCGCTATCAGAATTATCCACACTCAAAGAACCGATCGATCAATTTTTTGATTCTGTTATGGTAATGGTCGACGATGAAAATAAAAAACAAAATCGTTTGGCTTTACTCAAACAAATCGGCAATTTACTGGGTAAAGTAGCCGACATTTCATTGCTGCCATCATGAGCAATTCCCGCGCCATCGCTGCCACCATCATCGAAGAAGTATGCTATCAAGGCGTCTCCTTATCCGACGCTTTTTTAAATCCCGAATTAAAGCCTCACGCCAATGATTATGGATTTATCAAAGAGATATGTTTTGGCACCATCCGTTATTGGATTTCATTACAAGCACTATTAAAAGATTTATTAAAAACCCCTTTAAAACCAGAAGATAAAGATATTGAGTGTTTATTGTGTGTTGGTTTATATCAATTAATTTATATGAATGTACCTGATTATGCGTTAGTTAACGAAACTGTAACAGCAACGCGCGTACTAGAAAAATCCTGGGCATCTGCCTTGGTCAATAAAATTTTACATATGGCAATTGAAAAAAATAATGAGGGCGTGCTTAAAACACGGGGAATTACTGCACAATATGCCCATCCCAATTGGATTATTGAAAAAACAAAAATGGCGTGGCCCAACGATTGGGAAAAAATATTAACAGCAAATAATCAAAAAGCACCCTTATTTTTACGTGTCAATAAAACAAAAACAACGATTGAAAATTTCGAAAAGTTATTATCAGAGCAAAATATTATTTATGAACGCGTGGCAGATTTACCCTACGCATTATTATTGCCCGCACCACTTCCTGTTGAAAAAATACCTGGTTTTCAAGAGGGATTATTTAGTGTGCAAGATGTCAGCGGACAAAAAGTCATTGATTACTTAGATATTAAATCAGGGCAAAGCATTTTGGATGCATGCGCTGCGCCTGGTGGTAAAGCAACACATATCTTAGAATTTTGTCATGATATAAAAAAATATGTTGGTGTGGATATTCATAAAACCAGGCTGAAAAAAGTATCAGACAATTTAAAACGTCTACAACTGCCTAAAAGAAATGTCACGTTAATTGCAGAAGATATTTGTAATGTGAATGCTTGGTGGGATGGCGATTATTTTGATCGCATATTGGTGGATGCGCCTTGTTCTGCAACCGGCGTTATTCGTCGTCATCCTGATATTAAAATTTTACGTAAAAAAACAGATATTAAAAGTTTAGCGCAGCAGCAATTAAAAATTCTTGAATCCGTTTGGCCAACGCTCAATAAATCTGGAAAATTAATTTACACAACATGTTCTATTTTTCCTGATGAAAATGAAAATGTTGTTGATTCATTTTTATCGTCACATCTTGATGCAAAAATTATTCCTATCGATAATTCTTGGGGAATTTGCTTGAAGTATGGACAGCAAGTATTAACAGGTGAGCGTGATCGCGATGGGTTTTATTATGCGATTATTCAGAAAACTTCTTAAAAATAAATCTATTTTTACCGCTCGCTTTAAACAAACCTCGCTTTAAACAAACCACGCAACCGCTTGCTTTTTGTTATGGTTAGGGTAGCACTCTCGGGGACGCCGTGAACCCATCCATGGGGGCTCGCCAATGTCATCCATGACATTGACGCCCCTCGAGCACTACCCGTAACCATAACAAACGCCGCTGCATCGGTGATACTTTAAAATCCGTGAGGGGCGCTTTTAATTTAAATAAAAGCGCGAATAAATCAAAAGGCGTGAGCAATTGTTTGACGCAATCAAATCAGTTGATGGAAAGTTGGATCCCTATCTCTTTTGCAGCGAATAGAAACAGGATGTTTCGGGACCGGGCCATGGATGGCCCATTTCTTGAGCGGAAAAAGAGATAGGGTCCAGCTTTCCATCTCCTCATAAATAAATTCGCATCCTCATTGTCTTTTTATAGATTTTTCCTGTGCACAACCCCCGTATATCCCCTGTATATAACTGTGTGTATTTTTTTCGAAAAGTTATCCACAGAAATACAAACAACCTAAACAGTACTTATTGACCCCCATAAACTTAATCATAACTCATTGATTTTATACAAAACAAATCACTTATCCACAGAAAATCGCTCACACTATTACTACTAATATCTAAATATAAAATATATGTAATAATAACGTTGTTTCAAAATTAAGTTACCAGTATGATGTGCGAATATTGCACCACCGAGGTTTTATGCTAAAGCGATTTTTAATTTTTGTACTCGCTGTGAGTTGCGCTACGGCGTGTTTAGCGGATACGCTATGGCACTGCACTGCCACAAGCTCAAAAGGCGCTGTGTGGAATCAATATGCGTCTACACGCGATGGTTCTCGCTCGGTTGTAGAAGACCAATGCATTCCAAATAACAATCACAAAGAATGCCCCGTTGTTTGCTTCCCGCCCAGAGTGTATTGGCGTTGTTTTTCACACGACACAGTTCCTGTTGTGAAGAACACAAAAAATACACCTCAACCAAAGCAAGGCACATGGTATTGGACATCATTTAGCAAGCAAGTTGCGATTAACGGCGCGCGAGATGCTTGTCGTCACAACAGTGGGTTTGGTGGATGCTATGTGAATCCCAACACATGCGCATCTTCTTAAAAAATAACAACCGAGAGAAAAACAATGCGTCACATTTTTTCTTTTATTAAAATAATTCCCGTTTTTACAATCGTATTAATTTTGTCCAGCTGCGCCAGCTATACCGGAAATCCAAAAGAAAAAAACGCGCAATCACAAAATACTAATGCGCAATGTTATAACTGGTGCCACAATGGCTGGTGTTCAAAACACTGTGAAGTGCCCGTACGAATAAATTAGTCAATAGTGGCTAAAATTAAATTTGTCATTGATCATAAAGATTTTTTTTGCGATCCGCATTTAATTCGCGACAATCAATTTTCTATACACTCAACTTTAAAAGATTATTTGGTTTCTTTTAAAGAAAACAGTTCGCCCGTTTTAGAAATTTCCAATCTTCTTAATCAAAATAAAAAAAATCTTTTGTTGATTGATAAAAATATTTTCAAACTGTATCAATCAGAATTTAACATCTCACCAGAAAGAATTTTTATTGCAGATGCCACTGAGTTTTTTAAAACATTGGACGGTGTAACCGCAGTGCTTAATTTTCTCCAAAAAAATGAATTGTCAAAAAATGAAGCGTTAATTGTTGTGGGTGGTGGTATCACTCAGGAAGTGGGTGCATTTGTTGCTGCAATTTATAAACGTGGCATTCCATGGCACTATTTTCCAACAACACTGCTTTCAATGTGTGACAGCTGTATTGGTGGAAAAGCAAGTATTAATTATAATAATGCAAAAAACCAATTGGGTTTATTTTCACCCCCAACACAACTAATTATTTATCCAGAGTTTCTGAAAACGCTAAGCAGAAATGACATTCAATCCGGGTTGGGTGAGATTTTGAAGTTGTGCATTATTGGTGGGGAATATTTTATTAAATTATACCAGTCACATGTGACGCATGGAAACGTGACATCTCAAAACAGTTTTAGATATTTAATTGAAGCTGCTTTGTGTATTAAAAAATCCGTTGTTGAGGAAGATGAATTTGAAACAAATTATCGTCGCAGCATGAATTATGGTCATACATTGGGCCATGCCATCGAATCATTGTCACATTATAAAATTTCTCATGGACAGGCAGTCGTTATTGGAATGATATTGGCGAATGACTTAAGCTATCAAAAAAAATTATTAAATAAGGCCGGTCGAGATTTTTTAAATCAATTGTGTTTCGATTTGCTGGATAAATCAGTTTTATTGTATTTGAGAAATATAAATTTTGATAACATTATTGATTTTATTCAAAAAGATAAAAAAACAATGGGTGAGTATATTTATTTTGTGTTAATAAAGGCGTTAGGTGAAACGTGTTTTGAGAAATTTAAGATCGATGAACAATTATTTTTAGATATTCAAATAGCATTTAAAACAATATAATGTAATGTTTAAGGACGCAGAATATGAAATTCCAAAATCGACTTGCGGCCGGCACATTACTCGCAGACCAATTAAAAAAATACACCAATCAAAAAGATGTTTTAATTCTCGCGCTTCCACGCGGCGGCGCTATAGTTGCCGACCCTGTCGCTGAAAAACTAAAATGCCCAATGGATTTATGTCTGGTTAAAAAAATTGGCGTGCCTTTTCATGAAGAATTGGCCATGGGTGCAATAGCAATCAATACAAAACCTATTTTTAATGAGGAATTACTGAATCAATCTGGAATTTCAAAAGAAGAATTAAATGAAATTATTTCAGAAAAAGAAAATGAATTGCGCCAGAGAAATAAAAAATATCGAAAAAATAAACCCGCGCCCGATGTAAAAAATAAAATCGTGATTATTGTGGATGATGGCATCGCAACCGGCGCTACTATGCATGCAGCAATTAACGCAATCAAAGCGCAAGGCACCAAAAAAATAATTATCGCCATTCCTGTTGCGGATAAAGGTATTTGCGATGAAATGAAGAAATTGGTTGACGATGTTATCTGTCTGTACCAACCACCTGATTTAATGTCAGTGGGCGATTGGTATGTGGATTTTGAGCAGGTTGCAGACGAAGAAGTGGTGTATTGTCTTGATAAACATCAATAAAAAACATTTTTGATTGATATCTCTCCAATATTAATATTTCGTTAATCTACATTGCTTATACTGCTCAAAAATATAGTATAAGGGGTTTACAGATGAGGCGGAGTTATACTGAAGAGTCAGATACTGAAGAGTCAAGTGAAGACTGGGTAGATCGTGATCTTAAAGGTTCGAGCGCTGAAGATGCGGAAAATTTTTTTAGAAGAAAAGCTTTGCCGTATTGGAGTATCATTTTTTACAATTTCGACAGTATATCCATTGCCAATGAAACCATGCGTCTTTTTGATGACAATAAACAGAAAGAATTATATGGGCTCACCACTAAGCAAAATGTCCTGTTTATAAACGAATCCACTGGAGAGCGTTTTAATAGTTATATATCGAAAGATCAAACGTATTTCATTGAACACTTACTACCTGTTTTGGCTCTAAGAGAAAATAATCCCCTAATCCTTCGCGCAATTATGATGCACACAGACTGTAATCCTAACATAAAAAAATTACTGCTTCAAAACCCTAATATGCCCACTGAATTTTCAAGAACCATCATCACAAAAATGGATGCCATAACATTAAAAAATCTTTTTGAGGATCCAAAATATAAGGGAGTATCGACACTTATTCGGAATCAATTGTCTCTTCTAGAATTTCAAAATGCAGTTATATGCTGTATTGAGGAATGTAGCAAAGGTTTGCATTTTTTAGGTTATTCAATGTTTGGAAAAAGAATAATGCCCGCTCAATTTTCAAAATTGAAAACAGCGGTGAATGCTTGTAGAACTGTAGATGAAATACAAAATAAAATAACTGCGTTTTTACAATCGGATACCCAAAAAAAAGTTGTTGTTATAGAGGAGATGACTGCTCGCTTAAGAGTCGAGCTGGGTATATTGATACGTGAATCACGATGGTCTGCAGCATCTCCAAATTCAACGTATATTGAGGCATTTGCAGCTAGCCCAAGCACCCCTCAACAAAAACCTGTGTTTTAGCAAGCACATGTCCTTTGATTTTATGCTCAACCGTTTCGCCCGTCATGATTTGATGGGCTTCCATTCGTTTATCCAACGC